>Ga0209490_10001296_pt1 | contig 24345 bp, 23 predicted proteins | sample MAT06_FD_187209 | JGI IMG/M metagenome (GOLD analysis project Ga0209490, IMG submission 187209) | Freshwater microbial communities from Lake Fryxell liftoff mats and glacier meltwater in Antarctica - MAT-06 (SPAdes) (version 2) | ecosystem: Environmental > Aquatic > Freshwater > Ice > Liftoff... | reverse complement strand
GGCCCCGATGGCTGTGATCAAAGGCACTAGGCGGGGAGCTTTGCGCAGCGGTCGGTAACAAATACGTTCCAACAAAAAGGCGACGATAATCGAAGTCGCCATCGCCACGATGGTGACGACGATCAAGCTAAGCACCGGGTAATCGGTCATATAACCGGCATCAAAAAGGGGTTGTGCTACAAAATAACCGGTGAAGGCGCCAGCCATAAAGACTTCGCCATGCGCAAAGTTGATCATGCGCAAAATGCCATAGACCAGGGTATAGCCCAAAGCAATCAGGGCGTACAAACAGCCTTGCGCCAGACCAAAGACGAGAAAGTCGAGCCAATTTTCGGTTGAATATTTACCGGCAAGCAGGGTGGCCGTCGAGCCCCAGATAACCACGCCTACAATCATGGCGCCGATTACCCACATGACGAGGGTTGTCAAATCGATTCGTTGTTTGCGTAGGGTCATTTTGATGGGGTTTCTATCACAAGTGGTGGACGATTGAAGTTTAACCGGGTGTTGGTAGATAAATTACAGGGGCGCAGCACGCTGCACCCCTGTAATTCTACCTCGTATTACCCTTATTCGGGGTAAATCTTTGTCGTTGGCGTTTCGCCATTGGCAATATTTTCGGCCGTAATTTCATAGACGGCGATGCGTGGGTCGGCGCAGTCACCGTTGGTGGCACAGGTGATGTTGCCCGTTAACCCTTGGAAGCCTGAGGTAGCATAGAGCGCATCCCGCAGGGCCTGGCGGCCAATTGTCAGGCTGCCATCCGCATTCTGCACGGCTACAGCTTCAATGGCAGCGAAGATAACATTGGCGGCATCATAGGCGTGGGCGTGGAACGCACTAGTTGGTTTCTCGCCATAAGCTGCTTGATATGCCGGCAGGAAATTCTCGGCGTAGGCAGGACCAAAGGTCGAGAAGTCTGGGCTGGAGAGGTACATGCCCTCGGCGCTTGCGCCGGCGGCGGCCAAGAAGTCGGGCGAGAAGAGACCATCCGCGCCCATTGTCTTGATTGTCGGTCCAAGCCCTTCAATTTCTTCCGATTGAACAGTAATCAGGCCACCGGAAGCGGTGAAGATCGGGTAGTAGAGCATTTCTGGCTTGGTGGTGGCGATTGAGGTCAGCACGGGGCGCATATCGGTGTCGGTTGGGCCGACGGCCTCGGCAGCGGTGATGGTGCCACCCATTTCGGTGAAATTGGTGCTAAAGGCATTGACCAAACCTTCGGCATACGGGCTACCGTCGTGGATTGTGGCCACATTCTTCAAACCCAGTTCTTCGGCGACAAACTGCGCCGCCACCTGGCCTTGCACCTTATCGTTGTGGGCGGTGCGCAAGAAGCCTGGTACGTGTTTGGCCTCATCGGTCAAGTCTGGCGCGGTGGCGGATGGCGACACCATGGTGAAGCCAGCATCCGACAAAATCGCTGCGCCGGCACGGGCCTCGCTAGAGCAGGAAGTGCCAATAACGGCGACGACTGTGCTGTCAGCGGCCAATTTCTGCGCGGCAGCCTGACCACCTTCGGCATTGCAGCCGGAGTCTTCGCCGACTAGCTCAACCGGGTGGTCGAGCAGGGTGGCTTTTTCGGCAACAGCAATTTCTGCGCCGCGGCGGGCATCGATCCCCAACGAGCCATCAGGACCAGAGACAACTAGCATATAGGCCACGCGAATCGGGTCACCGGCCGCAATTTCAACACAGCCGAGGGCATCGGCGCATTCGCCGGGTGCTTCGGCTTCGGCGGGTGCTTCGGTTGCTTCCGCCGCTGCACCGGATTCGGCGGGGGCTGGGGCCGCTGGCGCCGGACAAGCGGCTAACACCAGGGCTAAAAGCACGAGTAGACTAATCAAGCCTGTTCGTTTTTGCATGTAACATTCTCCTCTAATTTGAAATAGAATTTGAGATAACTACTACTCAGATGATGGAATACTCAGATGAAATGGCAATAGAAATTGGATGAAATCGATTGGCCCAACACGGAGTGAAGAGAAGGTGACTTTTGCACAAATAATAATCTGTGCCTGGATTCGCGCTCTAGACTTGTGCTAGACTTCGGAATTGGATTATACCTGTTTACAGAGGGATTACACAAAACAATCTTGGCGAGATTATAGGCGAGCGCTATGCTTTTGTCAATATCGTCTGTGAATCGTAGCACTTTCGGACTTACCATGGCTTCTGATTCTTAACTACAGTACACGCAATCTCGGCATATCTCACTTTTTTAATCAAACTTGACACCTATGTTATAATATTTTGTCGGCGCGCCAATCGATGGTGGCGTTTTTTATTGTATTTGCCGGTTTTCACTTTCAATCAATTACTTTTACGCTAGCAGCTGAATTATGGCGCAAAAACGTTTTATCATTGGCTTGACCGGCAATATTGCGACGGGAAAGAGCACTGTGCTTACATATCTGGCTACCAAAGGCGCGCATATTATTGATGCCGACCGGTTGACGCATTTGGCGATGGCGCCAGGTGGTCCAGCCTACCAGTCAATTGTGGACGAGTTTGGGCCAACTATTCTTAATGTGGATGGTTCGGTCAATCGACCGGCATTAGGTAAAATTGTTTTTTCTGATCCATCTGCTTTACAGCGGCTAGAACAAATTGTCCATCCTGCTGTGTTTAGCTTGGCCCAGCAAGAAATTGAAGCGACATCGGCGTCAATTATTGTGATTGAAGCCATCAAACTCCTGGAGGCGCGGCGTCTGTTGACCCTCTGTGATGAAGTGTGGGTGGTGACTGCTAGCCTGGAAACCCAATTGCGGCGCCTGATCGAACAGCGTGCTATGGTGGAAGCAGAAGCGCGTCGCCGCATGGCTGCGCAGTCAGCGCAGGCGGAGAAAGTGAAACAAGCCCACCGTGTGATTGATAATGATGGCACCCCAGAACAGTTACAGGCTCAACTGGATCGAATTTGGGCCGAACTTGAGCAGCGTGTTTAAAGATTATTTAAAATGGACTAGAGTAACCTCTGTGCTTCGGGGTCTGGCATCTAGCGCCATTTTTGGCAACCTTTGAGGGGACAATGGAGCGTCTGAAAAATTTTTGGCACAATTATCCGGTTCTGTCCAATTGGCTGATTTTAGCGGTTGGGATGGTGATTATTCTCTATTTTAGTGCGCGCCATGTTGGCTTCTTGCCAGGCCAGTGGACCGCATTAATCGGCGCGACGGTAGTGTTGGCCGGTTTGTGTGCGTGGATTATTAACTGGGAGTAGACTCTGCTCCCTATATTGTGGGCTGAACAATTTATACTCCTTTGCCTTTTAGCAGTAGAGGAAACGATACCGTATGGAAAAGCGCGACTATTACGAAGTGTTAGGCGTAGAACGCAATACTGACAAAGATGGCTTCAAGAAAGCCTTTCGCAAACTGGCCCAAAAATATCACCCAGATGTTAATAAATCTGAGGAAGCAGAGGCCAGATTTAAAGAGATTAACGAAGCTTATCAGATCTTAAACGATGATCAAAAGCGAGCTGCCTATGACCGTTTCGGGCACGCAGGTGTGCAGGGCCTGGGCAATCAACAAAGTGATTTCGCGGGTGGGTTTGGCGACCTGAGTAGTATTTTTGAAGAGTTTTTTGGTGGCATCGGGGGCTCCAGCGGTGGCCGTGGGCGACGGCAGCCGCGTCGTGGCGCCGATCTGCGTGCTGATATCCGGCTTACGTTCGAAGAGGCTGCGTTTGGCGTCGACCGCGAACTCGACATCCCACGCATGGAAGTTTGTGACCGCTGCCAGGGCAATGGCGCCGAGCCGGGCACTAGCCCCGTTACTTGTTTAACCTGTGGTGGCGCCGGCGAAATTCAGCGCCGTCAGCAAAGCCCGCTTTTTGGTACGGTAGTCACCGCGTCTACCTGTCCGGCCTGCGAAGGGACTGGTGAGACGATCACGACGCCCTGCAAAAAATGCAACGGTCAAAAACGTGTACGTGTCTCACGCAAGCTGAATGTGAAGATCCCCGCCGGTGTGGACGAAGGCACGCGCATCCGCCTGGCTGGTGAAGGCGAAGTTGGGCAATTGGGCGGCCCTCCTGGTAATCTCTACGTGGTCATTACGATTGAGCCACACGCCATCTTTGTGCGCGATCAGTTTGATATCCACATGGAGTTACCAATCAACGTCGCCCAGGCTGCCTTGGGCGCGACTGTGAAAATCCCCACGTTGGACGGTACAGAAGATACGCTGGAGATTCCGGCAGGCACCCAAACGGGACGTACTTTCCGCAAACGTAGCCTGGGCATTCCCCGCTTGCAGCGCACCGGACGTGGCGATATGGTGATCACCGCTCAGGTGGTGACGCCGACCAACTTGACGGCTGAACAGAAGGAACTACTGCGCACGTTGGCGCGCACCTTTGGCGATGAACCGAATGAACCATCAAAAGGTTTCTTTGATCGGATCTTTGGCAGCGATTAAGGGATTGCTAAAAATTAATTATCTACGGAGAGGCACGAAATTTTTTGTTATCTTCGTATAATTTCGTGGATAACTATTTTTCCGCAATGGCCTGGATAAAAATCAAAAGTTTTTTAGACTCACCGGCAGTTACGAAAATAAATTTAAAAAGGGTTAAACTTAATGGCTACAACATCTGATCTGCGCAAGGGCATGCTGATTCGTTATAATGGCTCGATTCATCGCGTTATCGAATATCAGCACATCAGCCCGGGCAACTGGCGCGCTTTTGTCCGCATGCGTTTGAAAAATTTTGATAGTGGCAAAATTATCGAAGATCGCGTGCGTGCTGGCTCGGAAGTCGATGTGCTGACCACCGAGACGCATACGGCCCAGTTTCTTTACAAAGCGGCTGGCATTTATTACTTTATGAACACCGCGACCTACGATCAGATCGAACTGACGGAAGAAGCCGTGGGTGATCGCATGGAATTTGTGAGGGAAAATGAGAATGTTGATCTGTTGGTGCTGGACACGGGTCAGATTCTTGACGTAGAGCCGCCAACATTCGCCGTATTGCGCGTCACCGAAGCTGATGTCGCTGTGCGCGGTGATACAACCACCAACCTACAGAAGAATGTCACGCTGGAAACGGGCGCAATCATCAAGGCGCCGGCTTTTGTTAAAGAGGGTGATCTGGTGCGCGTCGACACGCGCAGCGGTGAGTATGTCGATCGCGCAAAAGAGTAAATAAATTGGGTTATGGCGTCATCGATATTCTACCTGCAATAACAGACGAACGACCAGGATTGGTGCATGTCTAAAGCAATCGAAGTGACTGGATCCGACGAAATAATTGAACTGAGTGTGCTGGTGGATTCCGAAGCCGCCGAGGCGGTCAGCGAACTCTTTAACCGCTACAATGGCGGTGGTTACGAAGAGGATAGCGAAGCCGGCGAGGCCAGCGGCGGTGGTGCCGTCATCGAAGCAACTGGCTTTGACGATGAAGAACAGTACTATGATGCAGCCCACCGTTTCGTTGTCAAGACATATATCAAGCCCGGTGTGCGGGGCGCAGAAATTCGTCGTCAGATCGAAGACGGTCTCTGGCGCTTGAGCCTGATCTATCCAATCCCAGCAGCGCCGGATGTGCGTGTGGTGCGTCAAGAAGATTGGGCGAATGCTTGGAAGAAGTTCTACAAACCGCTGCGCGTTGGTCATCATGTGGTGCTCAAACCCAGTTGGGAAGAATTCGTAGCACAACCAGGGGATCTGATTGTTGAGCTTGACCCCGGCATGGCTTTTGGCACCGGGCTGCACCCAACAACACGTCTCTGTATTGCCGCGTTGGAAGAAGTCGTCCGGCCCGGCGATACGGTTTTGGATGTGGGCACGGGCAGCGGCGTGCTCTCGATTGTGGCCGCCAAACTTGGCGCAATGTCAATTTTAGCGACTGACATTGATCCGATCGCTGTCCAAGTGACGCATGAAAATGTGGCGATCAATGGTTTGACCGTGGGTGATGCATTTCAAATTCGCCAGGAAAGTATCCCGGCCGGCTTGGCGGGTCATTTCCAGATTATCGTCGCCAACATTTTGGCCGAAGTAATAGTTGGTCTCTTCGACAGTAAATATGGCAATGTGCCGCTGGCTGAATCGCTGGCCCCAGGTGGCACGATGATTTTGTCTGGCATCATCGATGAGAAGGCGTCTATGGTCATCGAGGCAGCTGCACGCTTTGGCTTGCATTTGGTTGAGCGCAAACAAGAAAGTGATTGGGTGGCGCTGATTATGCGGAGTACGGTGTAAAGCGTGCCGAATTTTTGCCTTCTATGTTTGGTGCGTAGCGATCTGATGCTCTATGCCTGATAATCAAACTGCCAGCGCATCTAGCGCCCACCACCTACAGCGTTTCTTTTTGGACCATGTTCCGCTCCAGGTTGGCCACGGTGTCGATCTGACCGCCCTCACCCATCAGCTAAGTATTGTCCTGCGTCTGCAACCGGGTACGCAAATCGCACTGCTGGATGGCCAGGGCAGCGAATTTGTGGTTGAGATTCAACGCCTGGGACGCACCGGCGCCCAAGGTTTAGTGCTGAGCCAACAACTGGCAAGTGGCGAACCTTCTGTCCAACTCACCCTCTACCAATGCAGCCTGAAGGCCGATAAGTTTGAATGGGTGCTGCAAAAGGGCACTGAGTTGGGCGTTGCGCGCTTTGTGCCAGTCATCAGCCAGCGCAGTATCGTGCGACCGGCCGCGGCGCTGCTCAAGAAGTATGATCGTTGGCTAGCCATCCTGCGTGAGGCGGCGGAACAGTGCGGGCGCGGGCAAGTGCCCACATTGGCGGAACCATTGACCTGGGATGCTGCCATTCAGGATGCGCAAGGGATCCGGCTATTGCCCTGGGAAATGCGCGGCGAGAATAGGCCGAGCCTGCACGATGCTCTGGCCTGCCATGTGGTTGACCAGCCTGTCAATTTACTCGTTGGTCCCGAAGGTGGCATTGCGCCGGTTGAAGCCGCTGTTGCGTCTGCTGCTGGTTGGGCTGTTGTATCGCTCGGTCCCCGTATTTTGCGGGCAGAGACAGCGGCATTGGCCAGTATTACGATTGTGATGGACCGTTTAGGGCAGATGGATTCACCGCTTGTAGGCTGTCATACAGTCAATTCGCTTTGACAAGATTATACTAAATGAGTATAATGCACTATGAAAAACATAGTGAAAAAATATAGTGAGAAAATACAGCGAAACTATTCTGAATCATCTGAACTTTCTATAAACTGAAGCCTGCAACCTTCATGTATCTGTTTTAAGGAGCAGTATATTATGCAAACGTACACCAATGGCGCGGCGACGAATGGCGCTGGTCCCCATGTGGAAAACTTGATCATCATCGGTAGCGGCCCTGCTGGCTTTACGGCTGGCCTCTATGCCGCACGCGCCAATCTGGATCCGCTGCTGATTACTGGTAACGAATACGGTGGCCAGGTAAGCCTCACGTACGAGGTCGAAAACTATCCTGGTTTCCCGGAGAGTGTGAGCGGACAAGACTTGGTAGACAAAATGAAGACGCAGGCAGAAAAATTCGGCACGCGCGTCGAGTTCGACTATGTCAGCGAAATAGTCGTCGACCAACATCCTTTCTTGGTGCGCACTGCGGCTGGTCTGGAATATGCGACCAAATCGATCATTCTGGCCACGGGCGCAAGCCCACGCTATCTGGAGATCCCGCGCGAAAAAGAATTGACCGGCCGCGGCATCAGCTACTGTGCCACTTGCGATGGCGCCTTTTTCCGGGCTAAGGACGTACTTGTCGTTGGCGGTGGTGACAGTGCGGCTGAAGAGGCAATCTTTCTAACGCGCTATGCCTCGCGGGTGCGCCTGATTCACCGGCGCGACAAACTGCGCTCGAGCAAAGTTCTGCAAGATCGGGTTTTTAGCAATGACAAGATTGAGGTTATCTGGAACACAGTCTTGACTGAAATCCTGGGTGATAACGGCAAGGTTGTTGGCGTCAAAACGCAAAATACCGTTACTGGCGAAACGGGTCAGTTGGACACGGATGGCGTCTTTATCTTTGTCGGCCATCTACCTAACAACCAATTGCTCAAGGGCAAGTTTGAGCTGGATGAAGATGGCCATCTGATCACCGACCGCTATACACACACTAATATCCCGGGCATCTTTGCTGGCGGTGAGATCATGGATAAGGTCTTTAAGCAAGTGGCAACTAGCGTGGGGCAGGGCTGCGCGGCCGCCATGCAGGCGACCAAGTTCCTTGAAGAATTGCATGCACATGGTAGCGTAAATTTGCAGATGGATCCGCGCGAATATGGGGTGACCGGCGTTAAGCACCAAGAGCCGCTGGGCACTTGGTAAAACGATTTGAAAAATCGTTTTACATTCAGAAGGGGCGTGGATCTAGAATCCAGCGCCCCTTTTTGATTACCCTTTTACACCGCTGATGACAATACCCTGGATGTACCTGCGTTGTGCCACGAAGAAGAGCACCAATGGCGGTATGGTCAGCAGAATGCTCATGACCATCAGGTATTCCCAGCGGTTGGTCTTACCACCCTGGAAGGTCTGTAAGGCGAGAGCCAGGGGCCACAACAGCGGGTTTTTTAAGTAAATCAGGGGGCGGAGATACTCACTCCAGGAGCCGGTGAAGGATAAGATCGCCACAATGCCCAGCGCAGCCTTCGCCAGCGGCAGGTGGATGCGTAGAAAAATGCCGCCCCAGCCGCAGCCATCAATGCGGGCGGCGTTGTCCAGCTCTTCGGGGATCGAGGCGAAGAACTGGCGCAGCAGGAAGATGGCGTAGTTCCACCCAAAGAGCGCCTGCACCACCAGCGGCAGATAGGTGTTAACCCACCCTAGCCTGGAGAAGAGGATAAAGAGGGGAATCATGGTAACCTGAGGCGGAAGCATCATCGTGCTGAGGACAATAAAGAAGAGCACGTTGCTGCCGCGAAAGCGCAGACGCGCAAAGCCAAAGGCGACTATGGCGCTTGACAACACATCGAAAAATGCCACAGGAATCGCAAAGAGCAGTGAGTTCCATACTGCCAACCTGAGGGGGATAAAGGAGGCGCTTGGGGCCTCGAGATAATTTTGCCAGCGGATCACGGTTGGAAAGAGCCGCGGCGGATAGATAAAGAGTTCAGTGGGTGGCTTGAGCGATGTGCTGACCATCCAAATAAATGGGATCAGAATAATCACGGCGCCTACCGTGAGTACCAGGTAGCTCATTGTCAAGCGTAGCGAACTAGGGAGCGCTCTACTGCGCGCAATCGCTGTCATTGCTTCTTTCCTCCGAGCAGGTCGCTCTCGTAGTAAACCCAGGCGCGGCCTGTGGCAAACAGCAAACCGGCAAAGCCCATGATAATCACAAAGTAGGCCCAGGCCAGCGCACTCGCCGGCCCCATGCGAAACTGAACAAAGGCCAGGCGATAAAGGTAGAGCACATACATCAAGGTCGCGTTGGCCGGGCCGCCATTGGTCATGATCAGCGCCGTAACAAAGACCTGAAACGAACTGATGATGCTGGTAACCAGGACGAAGAAGAGCGTAGGGCTCATCATTGGGATCGTCACGCGCCAGAACCTGGACCAAGCCCCAGCGCCATCCACCTTGGCTGCGTCATAGAGATCGGTTGAGACGCCCTGCAAGCCAGCGAGGAAGACAAGCAATCCCCCACCAGCCCCCCACAAGCTGACCAGGATCAGGGCCGGCTTTGCCCACGTCGTGCTCGTCAGCCACGCCGGGCCGTCGATCCCAACCACTCTGAGCGCCGCGTTGAGCAGACCGAATTCCTGATGGAAGATCCAAACCCAGAGCAACGAAACGGCCACGGGAGGGATAATGCTTGGTAGATAGAAAAGCGTGCGGTAGATCCCCTGGCCACGCAGTTTCTGGTTCAAAAGGATCGCCATACCAAAGCCCAGCGCCATCCCCAGTGGCACGCTGATCAACACATAATAGGAAGTGTTGTACAGCGTCCGCCAGAAGAGCGATCGGATCTCATCTGTCGAGAAGAGGGTTGTATAGTTCTCCAAACCGACAAAGACAGCGGGCTTGAGCATGCTGGCATCGGTGAAGCTGAGGACGAACGATACGAGCATAGGGCCAACGGTGAAGAGCACGAAGCCAATCACAAAAGGCGAGACAAAGAGCCAGCCGATCCGCTCTTCCTGTTGCTGCCGCTTTGTCCGCCTGGCCACACCGATCCGCTTGCTGGCTTGGCCAGTGCGACCAGCTCCACGCTCCAACAAGCTTTCTTGAACCTTTTGCATATACCCCTCCAACACGTTAGTCCTGTGCCAAGCGCTACGTGAGCGTCTAAGAACAATTTCCTGATTCGTTCGTAGGGGCTGATTCATCCAGCCCCTACGAACGGGCGCTTAATTTGGGATGTTCACTTAGGCAGCCGTGGCCAAAAATTCGTTGACGCGCGTCGCAATTTGGGTCACGCCCTCTTCAAGGCTCAAGTCTCCAGTAACCCAGATTTGTTCCCAAAGTGGATCGAAGATCGCCCGCACTTCGTCATCGTGCACAAAGTAGGGTTGCTGCCGCGAGAACTCCAGAATCTTGCTGAAGGCCGCCACATTCTTGCCTGCCTTGGCGCCCGCCGATTCTGTGTCCCAGGCGCTGTAGGCGCTCTTGCGCGATGGTTGCCAGCCGTGAATGCTGTGCATCATGTGCAATTCATTCTCTGTGCTAGTGATGTGGCGCATGAAGGCCAGTGTAGCGTCGGGATATTTTGTGTTGGCGTAGGCGCTGTATTGGTCGTTGGCCACCGCACCGGCGCGTGCAACCGGGCCCTTCGGCAGCAGCGCATAGTCCCAGTTGAAGGTGAGCGAACGGAGCCACTCGGAAAGCTGCCAACTGTGGCCTTCCACAAAGGCGAAGCGACCCGAAGCAAAAGCCTGGGGCCAGCGCATCCCCTCGATTTCCGCTGCTGTTGGCGCGTATTGGTATTCATAGATCAGGTTGTGCAAGAATTTTAGCGCCTGCATTGGGTCTGGTTCGTCGATCAGGATTTTGGTGCCCTCGTAGCGTTCGTTCATCCACTCCCCGCCTGCCTGCCAGATCCACTGATGACTGTAGCTCAGGTTGACATTATAGCCAAAGAGTTTGCCCAACTCCGATGATTCCAGGGTTGCCGTCTTGTCCATTGCTTCTAGGAACGTGTCCCAGGTCCAACTGTCATCCGGATAGGCGACGCCTGCTTGGTCCAGCAAGTCCTTGTTGTAGGCCAGCGCCATGGACGAGATATATTTGGGCAGGGCGAAGAGGTTTGAGTCCATCCACATGGCGATCAACTGTTCTTCCAGAAAGTCGTCGCGGTCGTCGGCCTGGAAATAATCTTGCAGCGGCAACATCTGGCCGTCCTCCATCATTTTGCGCCCAAAGCCGCCCCAGCTCACAAAGATGTCTGGGGCGGTGCCAGCAGCCATGCCCGCTAGCAACGCGGTGGACCACTCCCCTACCCCAGGCTGAAAGGTAACCTTGACATTGGGGTTCGTTTCCATAAAGGCCGGGATCACTTCATCGGTATAGACCTTGAAGGCTGCATCGCCGCCACCGGTTTCGTCGACATCCAAATAGACGATTTCAGCTGTTGCGGCGGTCGGCTCGCCTGCGGAATCGGATTGCGGAGCAGTGGGCATTGCGCACGCAGCAAGGACGCCGACACCAGCGACGCCAACGCCGATCATACCAGCCCGACGGAGGAAATCACGCCGATTTAGAGTACTGTTCTGCATAGCTATTCTCCTTAGTGATTTTTACTTACGATTTGTAACCATAGACATACTCGTAGGACGTACTTGTGAGTTAGCCAATACTTTCTTTTACTCGCACCTCCTTTCTGCTGAAAGAATCTAAGCTTCCCATATCGTTGCTATCGTCATTGCTATCGTCACGACCATTTCAATTCCTGGTTATTTGTTTACTTATTCTTAGTCTTATAATATTCTGCCGTATGAAGCATGACCCTGTCAACGTCACAAAATCGCAACAGGCCGCTATGGTGCGACGCAGTTGGCCGCACTTATAGGATGTAGAACCAGGCGTGAGTGGGCGATACGTGAGATTACATAGAGACGTATTTTAGAATTTAATCCTCTACCTGTGGCAATGATGAAATTACTTCAACAGCCACTGCCGGATTAATAATTCAGAAGCCCCTTGGTAGAACAAATTATGAACATCAAGGCTTAGGATAATGGGAACGTCGCGGTAACGCTGAAGCAAAATCCGTTGTGCTGCTTCTTGTTGTGCATAGGGTAATGCTTGGCTCAGAAACTCTTCTTTATCGCCGCCAATAAATACAGCCTGAGGATCCATCATATTGACTAGAATCGAAGTCAACTTCCCTAACAACTTACCAACAAATTCAGCTGGATTACCCTGGGCAAGAAGTTCGTGTTCGATCCCCGAATTTGATAGAATGCCTTCAATACAACCAGCGTTACCACAATAACAGGCAAAATTTGAATGTCCGAGGGGTATGTGCGCGATTTCTCCTGCGAATCCCCTGGCGCCGCGGAAGATGACACCAGAATGGGATAAGATGCCAAGGCCTAATCCCTCGCCAATATAAATAAAGAGGGCATTGTCATAGCGTTGGCTTTCGCCTTGCATGGATACGGCAAGCGCAGCAAGGTTGGCATCATTCTCCATCTGGACCGGCAATTCGAGCATCTTGCTCATCACCAACGCAAGATTGTAATTATCCAGGATCGGTAGCGTGCTGTTCACCACGCCACCCGTTTCCTCGTCGTATAGACCCGGAATTACCACCGTCGCACCAAGAAACTGCTCTTGATTTAGCCCTGCTTCTGTCAGTAATTCATGAAAGCCTTGCACACAATATGATACAAGTTCTGGGGTGCTGCTGTCACTTGAATAGGAGACGAACTTTTCGGCAATTGGATTGTTGTGCAAGTCGATGAGCAGAAGTCTTACTTCGGTCTTATAGGTAAAATCGATACAGAAGCTCGTTCTTGCGGTTACATTAAGCGACAACAGTTCCGACGGACGTCCGCCCGATTGCGCGCTTCTCTGCGCCGACTTAAAGATTCCTTCTTCCATTAATTCATTGCATAGGTTTGAGACGGTCGCAAAACTCAAATCCAGCGCTTTAGAAATTTCTGCTTTGGAGAGCATTTCTCGTGAGCGCAGCAAGTCAATGATCCGCATTTTGTTATAGACCCTTAACTCGCGGGTATTCTTGACGATGTTGGTACTGGAAGACGAGAATCGTGCGCTTGCTCCGTGACCGTCAGTTAAATTTGGGATAGTATGCCTGCTCATAGGTTTTGAACGCTTCTAATTATTTCTGCTCACTTTTAGGGTAACAATTTCAAACGGCTTGAACGGTATCTGGATGGTTTCACGGCTACAGATCAACGATTCATCGCGCAGCGTTTCCTTCAGATCAGACTTCCAAGCCTGCTGCGCCCCATATATCCACAGTTCCGATACAGTAGATTTACCGGCCGTTTCATATAAGCGCACGACAAGTTCATCTGTCCCATTCTCTGCTGCTTTCACCGCGGATAGGATCACTGAGCCTGGCGAAAGCTTGATCCAGGAGACGACGGCGGGTGGCTGTGGCCCTTCATTGTGGTAAACCACGGATCGATTCTGCTCATGGACCTCCTGCGCTAATTGTACTACGCCAGCATCGTACCAGTGGCCAGCATAAGGCCGCAGCACAAAATCGAAAGTATGTTGACCATGTTGGGAGGAGGTGTCGTCGACAATCATCCCTGCATATTCTGATTTTGGCGCGCGTACGATGGTGGTAGATATCCTGCCGCCACTGACCTCTACGCCTGCCGCACCTGTGTTGATTAAAGCCAGGCCATAACTCTGATCTTCGACGGCGACGAAACGATGGGCCGGCCACTCGCCCTTCGCCGTTTTACGTTCTCGGTAAGGCGTACGCTCAACCGTCCCAAACGGGATTTCATAAATTCCCGCGCAGCTCTTGATATTGGTCGCCAGGTTGAAGCGTAAGCGACTGGCTTCCCCTTGCCAATCAATGTGTAGCTGTAAGTACAGGGCAGGCTTACCTGGGCGCACTTCCAATTCAGCCTCCCAATTTAAGAAGCCAGCTTCACCAACTGCCGCGATTTCAGGGAATGTGCCTTTGATGATCAGTCGTTGCGCAATGGCTGATCGATCACAGGCGGTGATCGTAATCGTTCCGACCGATGCTGGGATTTCGTCGCCAAAAAGGGCTTCAATTTGAAAGCTGCCATTGTCGCGTTGGACGGAGAGTAGGTCCGTCGCATTCTCCAAAATTACTGCGCCCGTCTCTTTCCACACCAACCGCTTAATTATATGCCTAGAATCGCATTCGACTAAGATAAATTCATTCTCAATCACGAAGTTCTCAACCTTATGCGGGGCTACTACCGTGGCAGTAATAGGCGTTGCTCCCGGCTTAAGTGTAAAGACCTGAGAGCCCATGGCGGGCATGGTCGCCATAAAGCGTAAAAGTCCGTCCTTTGTCTCAAAAGCGACTTCCTGATCATCTAGTAACACGCGTTGAACGTCGCGTAAATCAGTGGTTAGCGGCAAAGTGATAAGATCTGTTCGTTCCCAAGGCAGACCATTGTAAACCTGTACCGTAATTGCACCCTCCATCGGGATCATCGGGGCTGCTTGCTGTTTGAATGCCCGCCCGATAATTGTTTGGGCAGTCGCTTCAACTTTGTCTAGGCTGGCTAACAGATCGATCAGCACATTGGTCGGATGCGAACCCGTAAATACGTCATGAAACTGAACATAGGCCATCTCCCACCACGCTTCTTCCAACTGCTCTTGCCAATTGTCCAACCTTGTCAGCGCTGCCCACTTCTCTGCTTCCAACAGTAAGGTTTCTACGGCGCGATTACGCAAGCGGATGATGATGCGTTGAGAGAAGGTTGCGGTGAATTCGGGATTGAGATCGCCGTGGATAACTGGCCATTCTTGATGGCTGGCCTCCAAGGCATCGAAGAATGAGCTCAGGGTCGCATATTGCCAGCTCCCCTCCTTACCTGGCGCATTGCCTTGTTGCACATAAAGATCGGGGCGCAGACTCGGCAATACTTCATTCTCGGTGTAGGCAGTAATCAAGATCGGGCCAGGGCCTTTGGCCATTGCGGCTTGTGTGAACAATTGGTCAATTTGATCCCAATTTCTGGTGAAGATCCAGTATAGATGGCCATGTTCAACATAGGGCGAATTTACATCCATACCGACGATGAGCAGTTGGGTGCCATCAATGCCGCGGGATAAAAATACATCTTCATTGAGTTTACCGCCGAATCGATTGGCCATTAAGCGACTAAAGCCAAACTGCTTCAAGATCTGGGGTATCTGAGCATTAATGCCGAATGTATCAATCAGCCACGGGGTATGCACATCCACTTCAAAAAATTTTTTGACCCAGCGCAAGCCGATAAGTTGATTACGTACAAAGCTCTCTCCATTCGGGAAATTAGTTTCTAATGTGGATGCCATGCCACCGACCATCTCCAACCGGCCGGCGTGGAGATGCTGCTTAACACGGGCAAATAGATCGGGGCGACGCGCTGCGAGCAGACGATAGTGTGCGGCCTGTTCAATTGTATAGGTGAAGCTAGGATGTGAATCCAGAATATCTAATAATCGCACCAGGAATGTATCGAAAACTTCAATCATCTCCTGACGATTTTTCTTCCAGGCCAAATCGACATGAGTATTACCAACCACCCAATACTTCTGCTTTGTCACGCTTGCATCTCCTCGTCTGTTGATTATCTGATTTTCATATCGTGATTGATTTAGCCTGAGCGGTAGAATTTGATACTATTCGACTTTTTTTAAGTGATATAATATATAATATTATTCTTTTTTAGATATGTCAAGACTTCCTTGGCGCATTGCTTAATGAAATTCTTTACTGATTTTACTAACAGAGAATGCAATTAAAAGTCGTACAAATATTGGAGAGTAGAGATTGGAGATTGGACGAGTAATCTCCAATCTCTACTCTCTAACAATACACGGGGTTTATTTGCGTTGTCTATAAGCAAGGCGTCTCAGTCATTATCAGCACAAGGGCGTAATCTGCATTGGTCACCGTGCTGGCCCATGTTACAATCTCTGTTATGTCCGCAACCAATGTAGAAGAAGGTCTGCCCGAAGTACTGCCTGTCGCCCCCGGCCTGGCCCGTAGTGCTGGTCTATTGTCGATTGGCAATTTTGCCAGCCGCATCCTTGGCCTGGTGCGCGAAGTAATCATTGCTGGCTATTTTGGCGCCAGTGGTGAAGTCAGCGCATTCCGCATTGCCAGCCAGGTGCCGACAATGCTCTACGATTTCCTGATCGGTGGCATGTTGAGTGCGGCGTTGGTGCCTGTGCTCAGTGAATATGCCCAGCGACACCGGCGCGCTGATTTTATTCGCCTCGCCGGTGTGCTAGTTAGCCTCTTTACTGTTGCCCTCGGTCTATTAGTCTTGCTCTTAGAAGCGGCTGCCCCGACCATAACTTGGCTGCTGGCCGATGGTTTTCGGGAATCAAATCCTGAATTATTGGCGTTGACCACGACAATGTTACGGCTCATGGCGCCCGCGGTCTGGCTCTTTAGTATGGCCGGTCTGCTGACCGCCATGCTCTATGCCTGGCAACGTTTTACGCTGCCCGCGTTGGCGGCCATTGTCTACAATTTAGGGATTGTGATTGCCGCCCCCTTGCTGGCTGCTCGTTTTGGTATCGCTAGCCTAGCTGTTGGTATTCTAATCGGTAGTTTTTCACAACTGCTGCTGATGTTTTGGGATTTACAGCGCGCCGGCTTACACTTACACTTTACCTTGAATTGGCACCATCCGGCCCTGCGCAAAATCCTGATTCTCTACGCCCCGATCGCTGCTGGCTTGGTTGTTGCTCTCTTTCAGGTGGGGCTAGACCGGCGGCTGGCCACGGGCACCCATCCCCAGAGTGTGGCCTGGATGAGTGCAGCGACGACGTTGCAACAACTGCCATTGGGCTTAATTAGTGTCGCGATCTCGGTTGCTGCGCTACCACGTCTGAGTCAATACTTTGCGGCCGGGCAAGAAGCCGAATACCGGCAAACGCTAGGACGGGGATTGCGCATTGTGCTGTTGTTGATCGCGCCAGCCGCAGTGGGGTTGTGGCTGTTGGGCGAACCGGTGACGCGTCTGCTCTTCGAACGACGGGCGTTCACTGCTATCGATACCGCACAAGTTGTGCAGGCGCTGAATATTTATGTGGTCGGTATGCTTTTTGCTGCGATTGATTTTCCCCTCAATTATGCCTTCTATGCGCGCAACAATACCTTATTACCGGCGTTGGTCGGGGTGCTAAGTGTGCTTGTCTATGTAATCGTTGCATTCGCACTGCTTGGCCGACTTAGTTTTCTGGGATTGGTTTGGGCAGATTCAGCCAAACAGGCCAGCCACGCCCTGGTGATGATTGCGCTCCTGGGTGGGCGGATCAAGCTGCTGAGCGCTGGCGCCATCCGCAGCCTTTTGCGAATTGGGAGTGGGGCACTGTTGATGGCCGGCGTCATCAGCCTGATCCGAAAACTAATGAGCACCTGGTTGCCAAGCGGTCCGTTAGATGACTTACTCTTGTTGCTTTTAGCCGGTGGTGTGGGTGTGTTTACCTATGGCATGCTGCTCTATTTGACTGGTGAGGATGAAGTGCAGCGATTCGGTGAATGGATACGCAATAGAATTGGCATCCATAATAGGTGAGCGGCGCTTATCCTACCCGTCCGTCGATGGTGAGAAAAACTGCTCCGTCTATGCACTACTGTATGCAAACCCCACGGTCAGTTTGTTTTCCCTGCGTCCAGCCAGTATAATAGAGGCATCATTTGCGGATTTTTACACCCATGTGGCCAACTTTGCCAAGCTGGTATGCAAGGGTTGAAGTTACCTAAAGGAATAAAGGCATGACGATCAACAATCGAAAGCGGAGCAGCAAGTCAAATATCAGTGCTGGGCGACCGCGTAGCTACAGTGAGCTTTACAAGAATGATAAGACCGCGCCATCGACAGTTCCAGCCGTAACTGGCGCCAAAGCTCAAGAGCCGCGCACGATGGTGAGCCGAAGTTCGGAAGCCGTGGACTGGAAAAGCGAATATGCATATGTACTAAGCGATCTGCGTTTGCTTGGCATCGTATCCGCATCATTATTGGCGATTATTGTCGTTGCTGGCTTTTTTATCTAATCGTGGATCCAGCTAGCTGGCTGTGTGCAGTTATGTAGAAGCATATTTTAGATGATCACGGCCTGTGTGGTGCGTAAAACTGACGCGCTGCGCAGGTTTTATCATTCATGCCGTTGCCACGCGCCGGTCGTATTGCGGATCAACAATAAACCATGCTGTTGTATGCAATAGCCAGCAAAGCCAAAAGTTGCGTGTGTAAAAAAAGAGGACACTCGTTGCAATCAACACCACAATCCCAAATAAGCGTTGTGCTGCGTTGGGGCGACCAAGCAAGATTTCTGGTATGGCTAACAGGGCAGCAATCCAAATGGCCCAGTAGGCAATGAGGGATGGTGGAGTGGGCGAACGGTAGATGAACTCCCATAACGCACCGCGCAAGAAGCACCAATGGAATTCCTGGGCGCCATGCTGAAGAAATTGGTAAAATAGATGCTGTACGCTCGAGCTATCTAACTTTTCTTCTGCCGATTGGTGGCTGATAGAACGGCTGGCTTGCGCGACATCGACTTTTAGGGCGGGGCTTTCACGTTCGGTGGCAGCACGGACGAGAAGCAAGAGAAGAAGCACGACGAAGATAAAACCCAGGCCTAAACCGATGCTTGGTAGCCAATCAAGATTACTGATACCCATCAAGCGCGGCGACAAGCCACCCACGAGCAAGCCCAGGTAAGGAATCAATACCCACAGCCCCATCTGCAGAAGTTGACGTTGGCTAGGGTTACGCGGTCGCTTGAAAAACACAATTAGCAAACCGGTTATTAAACTTAACAGCAGCCAGATCCCCGGCGCTTGCAGACTTAGAAGCGCTAGAAACATGTGAATATGCGCCGTTCTTTTATTTGGATTCTACTCATTCTCTTGATTATATTGCTGCGCCCTGGTGGTCTTTGGCGAGAGTCTAAGCAAGCCTGGGCCCAACGCGAGCGTATCAGCCGCGTGCTTTTTGTCGTCTTTGGCATTTACTTTCTCTATGGCCTTTATTCCCTCTATACCCAAGGCTGGTTTACGTGGTTAACGGGACCCTTATAGGATAAGGCGATTTGAGCGCGTCTGCCATTCGCCAACTATGGAGGCGAGTGAGGTTCAGGAATTTACCTAATCCACGTCGGCATCACTACTTTCGGTCGGTGTTGTACAAAATTGATAACCTACGCCGTGCACAGTTTTGAGATAGCGGGGCTTAGAGGGGTCAACTTCAATTTTGCTGCGTAGGCGGCGAATCGTCACTCGTACAAAATTGGTGTCTTCAATTGATTGATAATTCCAAACAGCGCTCAAAAAAACCTCTTTGCTGATCAACTTATCTGGATTGTGCATCAAGTAACTGAGCACGCGAAACTCGTTAGGTGTCAAACCAGTTTCTTCGCCGCGTACCGTAACTTGGTGGTTCTCTTCGTCTAGCGTAATCTCCCCAATCGTTATGATGTTGGCGGCCTTCCGCTGAGATTCGCTGTTCACGCGGAATAAAATGCGCTCGATACGGGCACGCAGTTCCAGCATCGAAAAGGGCTTTGTCATATAATAATCAGCACCTAGATTGACGCCGAAAACAACTTCATCGGTGCGCGATTTAGCGGTAATCATGATAATGGGCACATCAGTGCGTTTGCGTAGTTGCAAACACACTTCATACCCATCGACAAGCGGCATATTTATATCGAGCAGCACCAGATCAATCGGATTGTCGGCAAAAGCGTTTAGTGCTTCTTGCCCGTCACGAACAGCGATGATTTTATAGCCATCACGCTTCAAGGCAATAGTCAGAAGATGCCGTAATGCTTCATCATCTTCCGCAATCAACACTTGGGCTTTCACATTTGGCGTAGCATTTGACGGGGCTGCGGTGGGAGGAGCAAGTAGACTCATATTTTCATTTTCCGATCGTGGATATACTGCATGCAAAATGAAAACCGGTGTTAGTCCAAACCACCCCACAAAGCTAACCAAGCCACGCAAAGAGGATAATCGCTTCGCTGCCTTCATGGACAGAACGCCGATTTTATTTTAATTTGAGTGATAGAATTCTTGTCCTCCTTGCATAATACCGAAGAAAGACATCATTTGTCAATCTTAAGGCAGGTAGATTGGCATAGAAAATGCAACATTTTGGCTTACTTTGCTTGCAATTGTGTTACAAATTCTACAGAAAAATTATGGAGTAGACGAATGGAATTTCCTTTATTAGATCAAATTCGTGCAACACGCGAGCGTTTAGGTGGCTTGATTTTGGAAACCCCAGTATGGCCCTGGCGCACATCGGCGCTTACGGAACAAATTGGTCCAGACACTACGGTTCTGCTTAAGCTAGAATTGTTTCAGCACACGGGTACCTTCAAGGCCCGTGGCGCGTTAACCAATCTACTCGCGCTCGATCAAGCTGCCCTAGCCCAGGGTGTAACTGCCGTCAGCGCGGGCAACCATGCCATTGCGGTTGCTTTTGCCGCCCGCTTGGTAGGTACAACCGCTAAAGTGGTGATGCCTAAAACCGCCAGCCCTGTCCGCATTGCCGCCTGCCAAGCATACGGCGCCGAGGTGGTTCTGGTTGATAATGTGATGCTCGCCTTTGAACGCGTTCATCAGATTCAAGCGGAAGAAAACCGGACATTTGTCCATCCCTTCGAAGGGCCGCAAACTATCTTAGGCACGGCAACCTTAGGATTGGAATTGGGTCTTCAAGTGCCGGATTTGGACGCGGTGATTATCCCAATTGGTGGCGGTGGGCTCTGTGCTGGGATGGCAACTGCGCTCAAGCAATTGCAGCCTCACTGCCAGGTGTTTGGGGTAGAGCCGGAAGGCGCCGACACGATGCATCGTAGCTTTGCCGCTGGTAAACCGCAATCGATCGATGCGCCGCGTACAATTGCCGATAGCCTGGGGGCGCCGCATGCCGCGCCCTACAGTTTCGGCCTCTGTTATCATTTTGTAGATGATCTGGTATTGGTCAGCGATAATGAGATGCAGCGGGCAATGGCTTTGCTTTTCCGTTCGATGAAGCTGGCTGTCGAACCGGCCGGCGCTGCTGCTACCGCTGCACTGTGCGGTCCCCTGCGCGAGCGTTTGCGCGGGAAGCGAGTTGCCATTCTGGTTTGTGGCGCTAATTTGGATATCGCCACCTTTGCGCGCCATGTAGCGGCTGGCCAAGCATCGTAAACAGTTGATGTTATTACGGTAAGGGTTTGCCATCCTAAGTTATCAGTTGTCAGGGGATAAATAAAAGGGCCTTCCCGAAGGGAAGGCCCTTTTTGAGCCGTTGGTCGGACTCGAACCGACGACCTGTGCTTTACGAAAGCACTGCTCTACCAACTGAGCTACAACGGCATCTGCTCATTTCAAATGCATCCGCTTGTATTCAAGTGCTTAGAGATTATACCCGACCTTTCCACATAAATCAAGTTTGCATCTCGCTAATCCGAATTTACTCGAAATAGACGGCGCTGCATGATTGTCTAATCGAGAAAATAAATAAAAGTCTCACCAGCTTGGAGATTAGATACTGTTGGAGATAGATATTGGATAGTCGATGCATCATACCCAATATCTAATCCCTTACTGCTTCACGCGTGTTACATAGCTGCCATCGCCTGTATTCACACGGACAATATCACCTTCACTGACAAACATGGGCACCTGCAATTTATAACCGGTTTCCAATTCAGCGCGTTTGTTCGCTGCACCGGCTGTGTCGCCAACGACTGCTGCTTCAGCCCAAACCACTTTGAGATCAACGTTCATGGGCATGCTTACATCCAACGGCTCACCCTCAAACGATTCAAGCTTCACAACTTGATTATCGGTGAGATAATTAATGACGCCTTCCAATGCTTCGGGCGACAAAATAATCTGCTCAAAGGTTTCGGTGTTCATGAAGTAATAGAATTGACCATCTGTGTATTGATATTGCACATCGTCGCTGTCTAATTCTACATCTTGCAAACGCTCGCCGTTGTTGTACGTTCTTTCGACCGTCGAACCGGTGCGGACATTGCGAATTTTTAGCCGAATGGTGGCGCTGCCGCGCGCCATTTTAATGTGCTGATAGTCCAGCACGCGCCAAAGCTGATTTTCTTCTTGAAAAATATCCCGTTTGCGTAATGTTTGTACTTCTTTCACAAATTTCTCCTACATGAATTGAATAATAATTTTCGATGTTTACCCACCAAATTGGCTGAGGGCGTAGCGCAAACGTTCTTCGACCCCTACTAACTCTTTGGGTAGCTTTTGAACTGCACGTTGGGCTTCTACCACGCTGTAACCCAGCGCCGTAAGTGCATCGATCATTTCACTGTCAGCATCGGTAGACAACAACAATGCTTCTAAGCCAGCAATCGGCCCTTGTACTTTGTCTTTCAATTCTAACACCACTTTTTGGGCTGTGCGTTTGCCCACGCCTGGCGCCCGGGCGATCAAGGCTGGTTCGTCATTCGCTAGGGCCAACCGCAGCGTATTCGGGCTAAGTGTACTCAGAATCGAAAGTGCTGCTTTGGGACCTATGCCACTCACGGTGAGCAGCAGTTCGAACATGGCCAACTCTTCTTCATCGGTAAAGCCAAAGAGCGTGAGCGCGTCTTCGCGCACCACTAGATAAGTATGCAGCGTAATCGCTGCACCACTATTAAATTGAGCAACGGTTGGCTCGGTTACAAAAACCTTCAAGCCGATGCTGCCGCCCATTTCTACAACAATAAAATCTTTACCACGAGCCGTGACACTGCCGCGCAAAAGTCGAATCATGCTGAGATTCCTTCCCGCCGAACCGATCGGTAGCGGCATATAGTATTGTCAGCCAAGATCAAGTGGCAGGCGCCTGTTGACCACTCACTCCATTAGAAGTGCATTAGGTAAGCCGTATCCAGATGCCAAGGCTTTCAATTTGCTTGTACTTTACCGATCATTGGTTTCAAATCCAATAAAAATACACCACAAATGGCATAAATTACAAAAAGAGCACCCTTTGTAATTTATACTATTTATGGTGTACGTTGAAAAATTTAGGCGAAGAAAATCTAGGAGACTAACATTGCGCGTTCACCGACATGCTGGGTATTGAATTTATAGCCCGCGCCACGCACGGTGATCAAATAAAGCGGTTGGGATGGGTTTGCCTCAATCTTTTCGCGCAGACGACGTACTGCAACTTCAACTAGGTTGGTGCCGCCGGCTAGATCGTAGCCCCAGACAGTTTGGAACAAATCTTCTTTGCTCACTGGGCGATCCGGCAGGCTCATGAGATGGCGCAATAATTGATACTCGGTGGGTGTAAGATGGACCAAGTCACCACGCACCTTTACTTCGTGCAACTCATCGTTGAGCATAATTCCATTATAGGAAATAATTTGAAATTCGGGTGGTTCGTTGATCCAGGCGATGCGGCGTAAAATCGCTTGAATGCGCACTTCAACTTCGCGAAATGTGAAGGGTTTTGAAATGTAATCATCCGCCCCCAGGTTGAAGCCGTGAACAATGTCGTCCGGTCGGTTCAACGCCGTTAGCATCACAACCGGTACATCACTGCGCTTGCGCAACTCGGCGCACACTTGGAAGCCGTCCATGCCAGGCATCATAATGTCGAGTAAGACAAGGTCAATTTGGGTGCGACCAAACAGGTCGAGCGCTTCTTGTCCATCGCGAGCCACGACTACTTTATAGCCAGCTTTCTGCAGGGAGATGCAGAGCAGATCGCGGAGTGGCTCCTCATCGTCCACAACAAGGATCCGAACTTCTCTCTGCAAAGGTAGTTTTTGTTCAGGTCTCTGATTCATTTGATACACGAATCCAAGGTTACGGTGGGAGATTTGATTGTTGGTATATGGTTGCTCGCGCATGGCCAAATTGCTTCCTGATTGAATTGCGCCCTGTTGCGCTAAAGACGATTACTTGATTAGATTTACTGATGCAGGTAACTGTTATTTGCACTTACTATATTAATCGCAATTTTTAGGCGAATCCTTCGCGGATTTTTACGAGTTTTCAAAAGAAGTTTTGAGAAATTCGGATTGATCGTAAGGTAGACGTGGGAAAGAGGTAGTAGAAGAGGATAAATAGCGCAAAATCAACGAAGGATAAGCGACTGAATGCCAAACTGGCCCGCTTATTCATGCATAGAGCGAGCGCCTAGGTATAAACGGGTATGTGGATGCTAACCGTGGAGACCCGGCGTAATTAGGGAATTAAGAAGCGGGTGCTTTGTAAATGGCAAAGAGCAA
>Ga0209490_10001295_pt1 | contig 24345 bp, 24 predicted proteins | sample MAT06_FD_187209 | JGI IMG/M metagenome (GOLD analysis project Ga0209490, IMG submission 187209) | Freshwater microbial communities from Lake Fryxell liftoff mats and glacier meltwater in Antarctica - MAT-06 (SPAdes) (version 2) | ecosystem: Environmental > Aquatic > Freshwater > Ice > Liftoff... | reverse complement strand
CGTTGCCAGTCGACGTGGGACCCTGGAATGAATTGCTCCTGCTGGTGCAAGGCTGGCGGGTGCTTGGCGATTGTGCCGTCCGCCTGGGCCGTGACCCCGCGAAGCCCAATCGTGCGCGCAAAGTCGGAAATCCATTGCCCCAGGAGCACTCACCATGAGCCAACGCACGCTCGCCATTATCGGTCCGGCGGTCGCATTGCCGACGTCGCAAAAAATGTACTGACGTGCGAACCCCGATAGCGTCTGATCGGCTACGCCGATCCGGATCCCCAGGGTTTGGGCATCCTCGCGGCAAGCGGAATTAAACCGGGACAGGCCTTCGCGGATCATCAGGCCATGCTTTGCGCATTGCGACCCGACTATGTGATGATCGGCTCGCCCAATAACCTGCATCTTGCGCACATCACTGCCGCGTTGCAGGCGGGGTGTCGTGTCTTTAGCGAAAATCCGGTCGTTATCACCTTCGAGGAAACCTGGGCGGCAGCCGAGTTATTGCGTCAATATGGCCAAGAGCACTTTCTGGTCGGTCTGGCCTTACGTTCATCGCCACTGTATCGCAGCATCCCCGCGGGCATTGCTGCCGGCCGCAGCCGTTGGCAATCAGCCTAAGGTGAACCGGAAATAATCGCCGGACGCGATGAGGGAGGCCACTACGGAGCTGACACCGTCATGGCCCGTGATCTGAGTGCCGCTTGGTTCGACGGCGTTCCCTTTCCGGTTCCGACCAAGGCCGCCCTGGAAGCAGGATTAGCTGCGATGCTGATCGACCGTGCCCAACGTGAAGGAATCATCGCTGATGGTCGTGCAGATATGCAACGACTTGATCAGATTCTTGAAGGTCGAACTGCGCATGCTGTGCATTGAATAACGTATTTGTATATACGGGTGGAGATACTTCTGTCCGACGTCCGAATTCCGAGGTCCTACTGTATGTCCACCATGCCTTGAATGCGACCGCGGTGTATCTCGGTACCGGTCTGGTATTGGCGCGTTTTGTCGCCGAGGCGGGCATTCCCTCTATCAATTCGCCGACGTGGTGGACCAGTGGCCCAGTGATTTATTCTCTGACCGGCTTTGCCGCGCCGCTTGCCGCCCTGGTGCCCTTGGGGATGCTGGCGCGGACCTTGTGTGCGGATCCGCGCGAACATGTGATCGGTTTCGCCGTCAATGCCGAGGCCCTCGGTGAACGCGCCGGAGCCGCACGTCTTCCGTTAACCGGCATCTTTTTGTTGGTGACGGCGGGCGGGGCGGTGATCGCCCTCGCCGCGATGCTGGTGATCGGGTATCGCGGCGGCGCAATGACTTCGATCGATGATTTCTGGCACCACGCCCTGATGGGTGGGCTAGGCGGACCAGCCCAGGCTGCCGAAGGTGGCGATCCCACCGGCGGTGGCCGGGTGTATTGGTGTTACGCTCTGGGTGCCGTGATGACTGCTGCCCTGGGCTTGGCTCGCTTAGCGTGGGCGTGGTGGCCGCTGCATCCGATTGGTCTGCTCCTCGCACCGACTTGGGCGACGTCGATGATTTGGTTCAGCTTTTTCCTCGGCTGGATCTGGAAGGCCGCGTTGACGCGCTACGGAGGCATCGGCATGTATCGTCGCTGCCGACCGATCGCCTTGGGCCTTATTGCTGGCGAAGCCGCCATGGTCGGGCTGACCCTGCTTATCGGTCTGATCGCCCGGTTCTGCGATTATGACCTGCCGGTGATGCCAAAGTTTTTGCCGTGGTAAATGGCCATAATGCTGGCTCGATTTTTTTCACTGCTTTATGATGAATGACGCGACGCCCACTGCCCGCTGCGGCGTTCGGCGATCAGGACATGATAGCCATCGCGTTCGCTGACCGTGCAGCCGCCAAAAACGGCACGTAGCTGCGCTTCGTACCAATCGCGGCGCTTGACCACTAGGGCGAATTTGCCGCCGATGCGCAGGCGATTGAAGCCTTTGCGGATGAAGCGCTTGGGTACCGCGAAGTCGACGTGATAGGGGGGATTGCACAGGATCCAGGTAAACCCGGCCGCATCGACATCGGTGAAGCCGTCGGCTTCGATGATGGTTATGCCGGGGACTTGGTTGCGCGCGGCATTGGTCACGGCCAGGGCGATGGCGTCAGGATCGCGGTCAATCATCACCACATTTTCGGCAGGGATTTGTTTTGCGGCCCAAATACCGACCGGGCCATAGCCGCAGCCCAGATCGCACAGGTGATCGTTAGCAGTCAACTGGATGGATTCGAGTAGGAAGCGGGTTCCGGCATCCAGGGCTCGCGGCGAAAATAGCTGCGGCGCGGTTTCGAGTTCCAGTTGGACCGGACCAACTTCGACGGTGATGAGCATGGCCATGCAGCGCGCACCATGGGCCCACCTGTTCCGGGCGCAATGTCGGTCGCTCAGCGGGTCAGGAGCGTATAGAGACGATTGTGCGGCAGGGTGACGCTGGTCTGGGCTTTCTCAAAGCGGACCGCGGCGTCCTCCACCGGATAGCCGTGGGCATCCAGGGCGGTGGCACGGAACTGTCCGGGAATGGTCACTGTTGCGGAAATATCCCGGACATTGATCGGGGCTTGGCCAAGATCGGTGATTACCCCTTTGTCGGCCGTGAAGCCATAGAAACGCTCTTCGCTAAAGGCTTGAATCAGAATCCGTTTTGATTGCGCGAGCGAAACCCCATCCAGAGCAACTGCCCAAATGGACCCATACTCCAGGTCCGATTGAATGGTCACCGTGCGCAAGGTGAGGGGCCCCGCTTGGCGCAGATACCCGCTGGCCCCTTGGCTTGCGGGTGCATCGATAGTGAGCAGCCCGTGCCCCCAATCCCAGCGCAGTTCCTGCGTCGAGCTATTCACGACCTGCTTGGTGCGGTCGATGAAGGGAGCGAGATCCGTGACGATGGGCGTGGCGGCGAGGTCCAGCGTGCGTTCGACCCGACCGACAAAAAAGGCGAGGGTGTCGCACGCGCCAGCATCTGAACTTCGTGTGCCAGCAAGGCGGAAATCGCTGCTCGCTCCTTCGCCAAGCCCCGTGCCATCGAGATTCCACAACTCCTTTTCGCTCAGGCGCTGGCGGACCACCGTTTTTCCAGTTTGGATCAAACCCAGGCGATATGATAGCGCAGCTGCTGGAAAGAGCCCCGCTTGGCCTGGCATCATTAAGGCCCATTTCGAGCCACCACTCGATTCCCATTGGCCGCTGTGCGTGGCAAACAGGCACAGCCCATCCACATCCTGTAAAGCGGCGTACGCCGACAGCACCATGGTGGAATCAGCCACGAAGCGATTCGGGCGGTTCCAGGCGATTTCGCTGATGAGCTGCGGAAAGTCAGTCCATTGGTTGACTTTGATCGGCAGTTCCTCGGGGAATTTCAAGGCACAGCGATCGGCATAGGTATGGCCGACCCGGACCGAATAATTGGCGCCGTCGCCGGTGTGCGTGCCGCCGAAATAACCATGGCGGTCAAGGGCATCCGTGGCGGTATAGCTCCACCTTTCCAGGGCTCCTAGAGAACCAGGATCGGCGGTGATCCAATTACTGGCAACGACGCAGCCGCGATACTTCAGCTCGGTGCGTAGAAAATCGCGCATCTGGCGATAAAAATCGAATTGAGTTTCGGCATAAAACCGGGCCTGGGCTTTGGCACGCGCCTGTTTGCCGGGGCTGGATTTGCCCAGAGCATCGCTGGTCAGATGCCAGGGGTCGTACAGGCCCAGACGGCCATCACGGTCATCGGAAAGGCGTTCACCCTGCCAGGCTGTGGCCGCCTTGGCCACGGAACCATATTGTTTATTGGCCCACTTGGCAAAACGTTGTTCGATCAGCGCCCACGCCGGAGCACCGACATTTTCGGCAGTGAAGGTCCAGAAGAGCAGCGAATCCTCATTGATAATTTCGAATAAGGCCACGGCCGGCTCTTCAACCAAGGATTTTCCGGTGCGTGGATCAGCAGTGGTCAGGATGGTCCGTACCCACGCGCGATACAATTCCTGCATGTGCGGCTCGAAAAATAGGCGGCCGAAAGGATGTTTGCTTTTTGCCGTATCGGATCCGCTTAGACCATCGCTTGGCGTCATCTGCATCCACAGCGGGAAAAACGTCGACAGTTCAGTGTAGATGCCCTGCTTTTTCAGCGCCTGCACCGTATAGTGGAGCTTCTTCAGTTGAACTGGGGAGATTGCGGTAGGCTCCGTCCCGGCGCGATCGACCAGAGAGCCATGCATACGAACCAGATTGACCCCAAGCTTGGCCATGCGCGCAGCGAAATAATCGATGGCGGCTTCGTCCTGTTCGAGCAGAGCCGGCCCGGTGTTTACTCCCCAGAAGCGGATCGGTTTGCCTGCACCGGTGCGGAAGGTTGCGCCATGGCGGGTGATAAATCCACTTTCCCCGGCAACCGCTTCATTCAAGGTGCGCAAGTCGAATGCGGCGTCTGAGCGAAAGGGGTCCGGCTCGGGCTCGAACGCCCACCACCCGTTGGCGGCAAGGCCATACGACTCGCCCGGTTTTAATTTTCCGCTGGGGGTGAAGGGCGCTGTGCTCAGGACGAAGCAATCGAAACAGGCGACCGCGTCTTCGCCAGCGGCGGCTAATAATTCGACCTGGAAGCGGTGCGCTCCAGCGGTCAGTTCAACCTGGCCCAAGCTGACCCAATTAGCGACAACATGCGTGGCGAGTTCATAGCTGTCGAGCAGTCCACGATCCTGACCGCAGGTCTGCCAGGCACCGTCATCGAAACGCCAACGAAAGGGGCCGTGTTTCCAGAACATGCGGCCATGGAAATGCCAGCGTCCGTCGCGCGGCAAGTTTACCTGCCATTCCGCCCGCACCGGATCGGCGCCACGTTTTCCCCCAGTATGCAACCAATCGCCGCCACTCAGGCCCGCCGCCTTGGCGCCGAACCAGGTTACCGGAAAAGCCGTGTTGGTGAAGGTGTGCGCCGTTGCCGTTTCGCCTTCCCACCACACGACCTCGTCCGTTTGCGCCGAGAGGTGCCCTGCCCAGACCGCGAGAAGGAAAAGCGCGCCGAGAGCATACCGCATACCTCTACCGTACCTGGCAAAGCAGGCAGGAAACCTTGGATTGGTTGGCCCTGGCTTGCGGTGTCAGGGTCGCGATCCACCATGCGCCTACCATGTCCGTCCGCCCCGTTGATCTCGTCGCCCGCTTCGGCAGCCCCTTATACGTTTATGATCTGGATCTGGTCCGTGCGCGGGCTCGGGCCTTAAAGGCGGCGATCAGTCATCGTCCATTTCAGCCGCTGTATGCGATCAAGGCCAACCCCTGTCCCGCCGTCGCGGCAGCCATCGTCGGCGAAGGGTTCGGCATCGATGCGGTCAGTCCAGGCGAAGTCGCCATGGCGCTGCGTTTGGGGGTCAAGCCCGAGTTGGTGTTGTACACCGAAAATAATATGGACGACGGCGAACAGGCCGAAGCGGTCGCCCAAGGCGTGCTGATCACCTGCGGCAGTTTATCGCGTTTGGAAAGCCTGGGACGTGCGGGCGTGTCGACCTGCGCCGTCCGTTTCAACCCAGACATTGGCGCCGGCGCGCATGAAAAGATATGCACTGCGGGCCCGCTGACCAAATTTGGCGTCCATCATAGCGAGATCGACGCCGTCCTGCGCGTTGAACAGGCCACGGGTATTCGGGTCGTCGGTTGTCATATGCATATCGGTTCGGGCATTCTTGATGCGGATGTCTATGTCCGCGCCATGGCGGTGATTCTGTCCGTCGCGGAAAAATTGCCGCATCTGCGCTTTATCGACTTCGGCGGCGGCATCGGCATTCCCTATCGCGCCGATCAGGAACCGATGGATCTCGCCCGCCTGGGCAAAGAGGCCTCGCGCCTCATGGCCGGCGTCTGCGAACGCATCGGCCGTAGCATTGAACTTCGCCTGGAACCGGGTCGCTTTTTGGTCGCCGAAGCGGGCACCTTGTACACCACCGTCACCTCGGTGAAGACCAATCCCGACAGTGGCCGCACCTTTGTTGGCTGCGACACCGGCTTCAATCATCTCATCCGCCCGGCGATGTACGACGCCTACCACCGCATCGAAAATGTCTCGAACCCGCACGGCGTCGCGACCAAGGTCGATGTGGTCGGCAATATCTGTGAAAGCGGCGATTTATTCGCCCGCGACCGCGTTCTTCCCGAAGCCAGCCCCGGCGATCTGTTCGCTCTACGCGACACCGGCGCCTACGGCTTTGCCATGGCCTCAACCTATAATTTACGACCACTCCCTGCCGAAGTCGTCATCGAAGGCGGCGTAGCACGTTTAGTCCGTGAACGGCAACGGATGACCGATTTGTTGAATGCGTGGAGCTGGTGAAATCATTGCCACTGTCCTCAGTCCGAGGTCCTAAGTCCAGACCATTGCCACTTGGACCTCATTGCCACTTGGTCCTACGTCCTGCGTCTTTGCAGGTCCGAAGTCCTATGTCCTATGTTCTCGCAATTTTCGCAGTGACATTATTTCATACCGTACTGCACCAAGACGTGACCGTAGCATCCAGCAGTAAGGCCGATCTCCGTACTGCCGACTTCAGTCGGCAGGGGGGTGACGTGGTCCGGAGCGATGTCGCATAAGAACTTCTGCGTCCGAAGTCTTCGTAGTTCGAGGTCCGTTGATTGCCCCTTGTCTGAAAGTAATGAGTGTGGGATTGATGGCCTGAGATGCAGCACGTTGCTGGTTGGATCAAAATTCAGTGAAGGCGGATGAGTCGATCGGGGAGTTTTTTAAACACCAATTGCCCTCACGTTAAGCGAATCCACTGCCTCAAGACTCCAGGACCTCGGACATAGGACTTCTGACCTGCGAAGATGCAGGACGCAGGACGCAGGACCAAGTGGCAATCGGCTCCAAGTGGCAATGTTCTGGACTTAGGACCTCGGACCTCGGACCAGTGGCAATGCCCCAAGCGGATCTTCTACCCCCGCCTCCGCAAACCCCTTCGCCCGCAACACACAAGCCGGGCACGTGCCGCAGGGCGGGATCTGGCCGTTGTAGCAGGTGTGGCTCTGCCGCAATAAATCCAGGCGGCCGAGGTCGCGCAGCATGATGACGGTTTCGGCCTTGGTCAGATACATCAGCGGGGTGTGCAGGTTGATTGGGAAATCAATGCCGGCGCGCAGGGCGGCTTCGAGGGCGACCATGGTGTCGGCGCGGCAATCGGGGTAGCCGCTGTAATCGGTCTGGCAGACGCCGGTGACGATGTCGGTGATGCCACGCTGCCAGGCAAAGGCGGCGGCGAGGGTCAAAAAGACTAGGTTGCGGCCGGGGACGAAGGTATTGGGTAATCCCGTTTCTAAATCGACGGCGGTTTCGACCGCGGCGGTTCCGGTCAGGGAATTGCCGCCCAGGGCACTGAAGCTATCGCAGGGGATGACGGTCTGGGCGACGCCGGCGGCAGCGGCGATTCGAGCTGCCGCGGCCAATTCCACGTGGTGGCGCTGGCCGTAATCAAAGGTGACGCATTCGATGCGCTGGTAGCGTTCCAACGCCCAAGCCAGGCAGGTGGTGCTATCTTGGCCGCCCGACAACAGGACGACGGCGGCATGCGGAGTGACGCGGCGCATGCGGCATAGTCAGCCTCATTCGGCCGGTGACAACCGGGCGAGTGTCCGCGCATCGACCACACTGCGGTTGGTGCGGCGACCGTCTCGGCTCTGCACGCGCAGGTGGCGGACACGGCCATCTAACAGGCGGCGGTTGATGGTCTGCATGAGGGCGATGGCATCGAGGTGCAGGGCGCTGGTTGTCATGGTCTGGGTGAGCATGGCGCCCAAGACCAAGAGCCGATGAAGACCAGGGGAAGGTTCGGGTGCAGCCTAGAGCCGGCGAACTGCAGGGGAGCTTCATCAGCACGACGGCCGCCGCGCCAAACGAGTCCGCGTTCGCGGCGGCTTCGTCCCAATAGAACACTTCGGCATTGAGGCGCACCTGCGGGTGCGGCCGGGTCAGGATGGCGACGGCGTGTTCCATGATCTCGTTGTCCTTGGCCGCAAAGCCACGCTCGACGTAGTCAAGCATGACCGTGAGCGAAGCAGTTCCGGGCAGAAACGTATAATTGGCCATGGCCAGGGCGACCAAGTCGTTGCCGTAACGATCGCCGTCGACATTGAGGTCCGGGTGGCGATGGATCTGACATTCAAAGGCAAAGAATCAACCGGCATCCAGCCAGCGGTTGAGATGATAAATGAGGTCAGGTGTACGCAGCGAAGCGGCCTCTGGGCCGGGCACCTGTCCTCATTTTTCTTGCTACTTTCCCCGCCCGCTTCCCCGCCCGCTTCCCCGCCCTCTATCTCGCACTCGAAAACGCCAGGCCGAACGCAGTGCACACAATGCCGGATGACGCAGTCGGCGACTTCTGAAGCTCTTTGGAAATGACGCAGGGCGGTTGGCAAGGTGGGGAATGTCGGACACGGAATGCCAAAGAAAAAAAGCCCCGGCATAATGCCGGGGCTTTTTTTATTTCATGCCTTTCCTGCCTCTATCGAAGACGCAGGACGCAGGACGGCTATCAATAAAACGGAAATATAACCCGTTTCTGAAGCAGACCGCCTCAAGCGCTACGACTCATTCCATTCCGGGAGGACCCATCATTCCACCCATCATCGGGGCGAGACCTTGTTTGGCCTTATCGGCGTCAAAGGTCCAGAAGCCGTCCTTCAGCTTGAGGTCGGCGGGCATCTGGTAGGGCTTGCCGAAGGCGGTGAAGGACAAGGTGGCGGTGCGGGTGTCGCCGCTGCCGGCTATATTGGTCAGGGCCAGGGAGCCGAGGAAGGCGTCGGGATTGAGGCCGTAAACGGTCAAGGCTTTTTTCATTTCCTTGGTCGCGTTGCCGCTGCGGGTGAGCAGGGTTTCCAGATCCAAAGCGATCAGTTCATCTGCGTTGCTGACGCCCAGGGCCTTGATGCTGTTGACGAAATGGGTGGCCGACTCACGCAGCTTGGCGGGTTGTTCGATGCCCGAGGTGGGCAGCCAAGCGGCGACGTCCATCACCAGTTGCTGGAGCAGGGCGCCCTGATCCTTGGTCTGCGGGTTCTGGGCGAGCTGCATCGCCATCATGCCGCCGAACATCTGCACGCCGGCGGCCATTTCGGCCGGGTTCATGTCCTTGAGGTTGGGCTCCATTTCGCTGACGATGCGGTCGACCGCGTCGGTGGCCAACATTTTATTCAGGAATTCATTGAATTCAGCCTTGTCCGAGGGCGACATCTGGCTGCGGGCTTTTTGCCATTCCGCCTTGGCCTTCTCCTGATCAGCGGGGAGCAAGGCCTTAAACAGACCGACGAGGTCATTGCTCTTGATCGCCTGGGCCGGCACGGCGATCGCCGATTCGGGTTGCGAGAGGTCGGCCGCGGCCAAAGGACCGACAGCGAGGAGAAGGGTCAAAGCGACCAGAGAGAGATGACGCATGCAAGGTCCTTGGGGGAGTTGAAAAGGAGAGCGACTAACGGCTCACGGGGGATCCCGGGTGGGATAAAGAGGAGTCTAGAGTGGCAACGGTATACCCACAGGCAAGCTGCGGTGTTACGGTTTCAGGCGATTGGCCTTGGCACCCCCTGGGGTTCGCTAACATCAGCTCAGTCACTCTGATGGAGTTCCTCTATGATCTTCGATCCTATCTATTGGCTTATCATCGGCGTGGGCGCCCTGCTCGGCTTCGGCGCCTCGGCCCTGGTCAAACTGCAGTTCTCGCGCGCGGCCAAGGTGACCTTGCGCAGTGGGCGCACCGGCCGGGACATCGCCCAGGCCATCCTCGACGCCGAAGGCATCACCGATGTGGGTATTGTCGAGAATCCTGGATTTCTCAGTGATCATTACAATCCGATGACCAAGACCTTGGCCTTGAGTCCACAGGTCTACAACGGTCGCACCGCGGCGGCTGCTGGGGTGGCTGCGCATGAAGTCGGCCATGCCTTGCAGCATGCGCACGGTTATGCCCCGATGTGGTTGCGGAGTGTGTTGGTACCGGTCGCCAATATCGGCAGCAGCATCGCCCCGTGGCTGATTATCATCGGAATCGTTCTGGGAGCTTCGGCGTCGCTTCCCGGCGAACCCGTCCAGCCGCACCTCGTCGCGATCATTGGCGTGGTGCTGTTCGGCGCGGCCACTGCGTTTACCCTCATCACCGTGCCGGTCGAATTCGACGCGTCGGCACGGGCCAAGCGAATCCTCATGAACATGGGGCTGATCCAGGCTGGTGAAGAACAGGCAGCGGTGCGGGGGGTGCTGACAGCGGCGGGTTTGACCTATGTGGCGGCGGCGGTTACCTCCCTGCTGCATCTGCTTTATTGGGCTTGGCGCGCAGGTCTGCTCGGTGGCGGACGGCGCGCCTGACGGCACCGCCGCGAGCAGAGGGCAACGTCCTGGCGACCCGCACTTGCGGACCATCGGGAAAGCACGGAGCATACCCGTACTGAGGTTCAGCCACCCGCTGGCGAGAACCCGCTGACCATCATTCTTCCCGCCGACCAGGATACCCATGACCGACAAAATTCTTCTGCCCAAGACCAAAGACGATTTCCGCGAAGTCAGCTTGTCTTCGCGTTTGTTGCAGGATCGCATCGTGTGGCTGGGCACTGAGGTCAGCAGCGAGACGTCCAACTTATGCGTGCAGCAGTTGATCTTTCTCGCCCTCGAAGACGCCAAGAAACCGATCACGCTCTACATCAATTCCCCCGGTGGCTCGATTGTCGATGGCATGGCCATCTATGACGTCATCCGCCGCAGCCCTTGTCCGGTTCACGCTGTAGTATCGGGCATGGCGGCGTCGATGGGTGCGGTGATCCTGTCCGGGTGCACCAAGGGCGAACGCGCGATCTTGCCGCATGGTGAAGTCCTGCTGCATCAACCGTTGGGCGGCGCGCGCGGTCAGGTGACCGATATCGAGATCACCGCCAATCGCATTCTCAAGATGAAGAAGACCCTGCTCCAGATCCTTGCCGACAATACCGGCCATCCGTTTGAGAAGCTGGCCGAGGACTGCGATCGCGATTATTGGCTCGACGCCGACGAGGCCAAGGCCTACGGCATCATCGACAAGATCCTCTGAGGTCCGGTTCACCCTGCTTCACCTGACCATGCCGGACGTTTCGCGTCCGGCATGGTCGTTGTCTCATTCGTACAGCACTTCCAGGGTCAGATCAGCACGGAACTCTTCGCCGGTTTCCGGGCGCCACCAATCGAAGCTTAGCACCTGGCCGGGATGGGCAATATTCAGCTGATGGGCGACGCACGACGGGGTGAAAACCGGACAATCGGCGATGCTGCGAATGATATCACCGGGCCGCAAACCGATGCGATCGGCTGGGCTGCCGCCAGCGATGCGCAAAACCAGATGGCCACCGCCCAGATGGGAATCCTGGGTGATGCGCACCGGCCGCGTCCACACCCCAGCCCAGGCCTTGGTGGTCAGAACTTCACCGCCGCTGTCGGGCGAGGTGCGGCTGACATGACTGATCAAGGCGCGTGGCACGTAATCCGGCCACGAGCCCGTCGGGCTGGTCGTGGCCAGGGCGGCGCCATCTTCGGCGTACATTTCTGCGACCGGCGTGGGGCGCGGCAGGAATACCGCCACGATCAAGGCTGCGGCGACCGCCGCTGACGCCGCTGACGCCCATAAGGGTAGACGTAGAATGGTGGCGCGCGGTGTGGTGGCGCTGGCGGCGAAGCCAGCGCGGGCACGGACGCTATCGACGAAATCGTCATTGAGGGATTCACTGCTGACGGAATCGGACCAGGCCGGGCGCAGGGCCTGCCAAAAGGCGACATCCTCGGCCAAACCGGCTTCGGGTTCGCTGGCCAGCAGGGTGCGGAAACGCACGGTTTCGTCGCCGTCCAAATCACCGGCAACATAGTCGCCCGCAGCGGTGCGCAGGGTGGGATCGTCAAAGGCAGTGGTCATGGCAGCGCCGCCCCATAACGGGCAGTCCAGGCAGTATGAAAGAGGGTGCGGGCTTTGTGCAGGCGCCAGCGGGTGGTGCCATAATCGACGCCGATAATGGTTGCGATATCTTCGGCGGGTATCCCATCCATCTCGCGCATGATCAGGATTTCACGGTATTTATCCGGCAATTCGGCCAGGACCACGGCGATCTGGCGTTTGGTTTCGCGGGCTTCAAGCGGCTTGTCTTGGCCGCCCGCAGTCGCATCGCGCAGATGGTCTTCGTAGGGGACCTGGGATCTGGTTTTGCGCCGCCGCATGGCATCGATGGCGAGATTACGCACAATATGGAGAAACCATGCCGTGAAATTGCGTCCCGTCTGCAAACGCTGGTGGTGGCGCATCACCCGGATGAATGCCTCTTGCACCAGATCGCGGGCGAGATCGTGATCGCCGCACATGCGCCGGGCATAGCGATAGGCGCCATCTTGGTGTTCGCGCACCAAAAGAGCAAAGGCCTCATCGTCGCCGTTGCTCCAACGCGCCAACAAGGCATGGGCACGATCGCTGCCTGCGTCCGTGGCCGAGCCAAGGGGCAGGGCCGCAGTCACATCGGCGCGAGGATCCATGATAAGGGAGTGTGGCATGCGGATGGCAGGGTCCAGTGGGAGAACGACGGAACCGGTCGTGTGTTTGCCGCCTCTTGGGTGAAGCCGCATCGGGGCTTTCGGGGCCACGTGTGGGCGGCAGCATGTGGACATGAAGCAGCTCGTCGGGTTAGTTGTGGTCGCATGTTTCGGTGCTTGGTCCAGCGTGGTTGCAGCGGCAGCCGTCCCCGCGCTGGGCGACGCGCAGCCGGTCATCCCCGGCGCCGAGCCCGCCTGGCAGTTGCCTGCCGGGGTTCCGCCGAGCCCCTCAACCGCCACCGGAGAACGCATCTGGCCAGATCCCAGGTTCACCCATTGGCCGGCGGTGGTCTATGTCGGCGAGGAGCGAAATTGCTCGTTTTCCCTGCCGGTGCGTGCGGCCGGGGTCGCGGGATGGATTCGCTGGGCGGATGCCGACCTGCTGCCGTTTGTCCTGCCTACCGATACCGACCAAATTTCTGGGCTGTTGGCGCTGCCGCAGACCGTCGGTGTTCATGCCGCTCAGGTCGGCATTGCCCAACGCACCTGGGATTTGGCGCTCCGGGTGGCCGACGTCCGCGAACCCTGGCCGCTCGCGGCGCTGAAGGATGGATTCCCAGTCGATGCCGATGGTGTGCCAGTGGTGTTGCTGGATCAGCGCCGGGATTCGTCAATCGAACGCCAATGGAAATTCCTGGTCCGCGATCAGCCGCGCGGCCAAGGCCCAGCGGTGGTGGTGGGCGATCCCCTGGAATCCGGCGGTTCCTCGGTATTTGCCGAGCTCCCGGTCGTCGCCCACATCGCTATTGATTTGCGCCGTGGCGACCATGCTGCGCTGGTCGCTTTGGCGCCCCTCCTGACAACCGTGCCGAAAACCGTGATCTGGAGCCCGGGCAACGCCAATCTTTTCCTCGGCACCTGGACTGCCGAAGAAGAACGCGTCCTTGGTGCGGTGCGCAGCCGCTGTGCGGCCATGGGGGCGCAACCGCAGCTGGTTCTGCTGCTGCCGCCGGTGCCAGTGGACGAGGAATTGCGCGAGCTGGCAACCAAACGCCGGGAGCTCCTCGCGCGCTCCGCCGCTTTCCAGGGCTGGCAGATCATCGATGTCGAGCAGATCGCGGGCCCCGCGGTAACGGCCAATCGTGTTGCTGACGGCGTGTTCACCCGCTATCCGCTGGGTCCGGCGCAGGCCGAGGTCCGCGCGGCCCTGACTCGTGAATTGACCCGCTGAGCGTGCTATTTTCCCTAGCGTCGGCGCGGATGAATGATCGAGGGGATGCCTTGCTTTCCGCGGAGGAAGCTCCCTGGACCCAAGTCCCATAGACAGCCTCGTTCAGGCTTGTGCCGGAAGACTTGCGGAGGTCTGAGAGACCCCTAGCCTCGTGTCCCATGCGCACGCTTTCTGCCCTTGCTCTCATCGTCCTCGGTCTCGCTTTGTCGGGCTGCGGGGATTATCGCGAATCCATGATGGCGGTGCCCGACCGTCAGGGCCACGCAGCGCGTGATCCGAATACCCCGGCTGGCACGGGCCTCGCGACCTCAGCGGTCGCGGGAGTTAACGAGATGTACATCACCATGGGTGCGCAGGACAGCTTGTCCTCCGTTGCAAAAGCTTATGGTGTGACCCTGGATTGGCTCATCCGTCGTAACCGCTTGGAAAAAGCCCCCTCGGCTGGTACCAACTTGGTCGTGCCCAAGCGCTAAACGCCGAAGGAATCCGCGCGAAGCTCTGCCCAGGAACGGTTCACGCCGTTCCTGGCGTTGTTGAGGGGATCCAGCATGACGCAGCGCATTCTTTTGGCTTCGGGCAACGCCCACAAATTGCGTGAATTGCGCGAAATTTTGGTGCCGCTGGGGGTCGAATTAATTTCCCCTGCTGAAGTCGGCTACGATCCCGACGTCGACGAGACCGGCACCACCTTTGCCGCCAATGCCATTCTCAAAGCCGAAGCCGGCTTAACGGCGACGGGTTTATGGACGCTCGCCGACGATTCCGGTATTGAGGCCCGCGCCCTGGATTGGGCGCCTGGTGTTTACAGCGCCCGCTATGCCGGACAGCCCTGCAATGACGAGGCAAATAACCGAAAATTGAGCGTGGAATTGGTTGGGAAAACCGACCTTTTTGTCCAATATCGCTGCGTTATTGCCCTGGCTCGCCCAGGTTTCGCCCCGCTGACCTGGGACGGCACCTTTGCCGGCGAACACATCGCTACCCCCCGTGGCGCAGGCGGTTTCGGCTACGATCCCTACGTCCTGATTCCCGACCTGGGCCGCACCGTCGCCGAATTGACCGCCGACGAAAAACACGCCCGCAGCCATCGCGGCCACGCGGTGCGCGCCTGTGTCGCCTGGTTGCGGAGCCATGCGAAGTAACCGCATCCACCCAAGGTCTGATTGGCGGCGGGGGAAGGTGTTTTCTTAATCGGATTGCGTCTGGATTTGCGCAGGAATAGGTGGCGGTCTTTTTATCAGCATCCACACATCGGCGATGGGCCCCGAAGGGCGCACCGTCCATTCGGGATGACCCGGAATAGTCATCGCGGTAGCCGGACCACCATCCAGATTCAGGGCGGCGGTGATGTCAGTGACCCCAATCTGCGCGGGCAGGCGTTGAATCGCTTCGGCAAAGGCACGGAGGGTCACGGCGACAGGAGAGATGATCACCAGCGACGTCCCTTCACTGGTCACGGCTAACGCGCTCCGGCGTGCCAGCGGACCCGCCGGTCGGTTAATGCCCAACGTTCCACCCGGATCGATCAGGAAGGGGCCCGATTGCAGAGCGAACCGTGGGCGCTCCGGAAGATCCTTTCGCCACGACAGCCGCAGGGTCGATCCGTCGGCAAGCCACGCGATGCCCGATTGGACGGGATCAGGCGCAATCGCCCGGGTGGCAGTGCCTTCGATGACTCGCCAGCCGGTTGGCTTGCCGAGATGGTCGACGTAGCCGGCATTGATCACCGCAATGGTTTCCGGCGGCCATGCCGTGGGCCAGGGATCGCTTGCCGTTCGCGGTTGCAGCTGCAATTCCGTGGACGGTCCCAGCGCAAGAACCACCAAGTGGCTTTCCGTTTCCCAGGCCACCGTATCGCCCGCCAACAGAGTTGGTTCAGCCATAGCGAAGACGACGCCGAGCAGGGCCACCAACATATTCCTGAGAATGGAGGAATAGGCAGCTGCTTCAATGTCGGATACCGATTCGCCGGCAAGCGCAGCTATCGGCCACGGATGGGTGATTCCAATGATCCCCACGGTGTCGATGCTGTCGCGCATGCGCACGCGGGTTCGATTACTGCTGGCATTTGTGGTGGTCTATGCGGTCTTGGCGGTAGCGACGGGCGCGGCAGTGTTGGGGATCATGACCGCGTCCTTGCGCACCACTGCCGAGGCCCGAGTGGCGCAGGTGCTGGCCGAGGGGGGATTCTCGTTGAGCCCATCGGTGCTCGCGCGGATGCAGACCTTAACCGGGTATACGATGAGGGCGGTGGCCAGTGCAGAGGCAGTGCCAGTGGGTTGGCTGAGCATCAGTCAGGGCGATACGGTGTTGGCGGTGGATTATCGCACGGTCGAACATCAGCGCCTAGTCGGTGCCGTCGTCGGCGGTACGGCGGTGGCGCTGGTGGTCGGCGTGCTGGTCTTTGCCTTGGTTGCATGGGCTTTGGCCCGGCAATTTGCCACGCCGTTGGAGCGCTTGGCGCGCGCAGCGCGCGGCATCGGCAGCGGAGATTTACAACAGGCCGTGGTGGTAGGCGGCTCGGGCGAGGTCCGCGCGCTGGGGCTCGATCTCGAACAAATGCGGCTGCGCCTGTGTGCGCTGGTCGAACAACGTCAGCAGGCGGAACGGCTGGCCACGGTAGGCCTATTCACCGCCACCATCGCGCACGAAGTCCGCAATCCGCTGTCGGCCGTGCGCTTGACCATCCAACTCTTGCGCCGGCGCCAGGAGCAGCCGCAGGCTGCTGGCGGGACGAGTCGTGGGGATATTGATCCCCACTTAGCCCTGGTCGAAGAAGAACTTGAACGCCTGGATCTGATCGTGGACGAATTATTGGCCTTCTCGAAAGGCATTCAGGTGGCGCCCGAGCGCATTGATCTACACACCGTGGTGGCACATGTTTTGCGGCTGCTCCAGCGACAAGCCGAACACGCCGGGGTTACCCTCCGCATCGACGGCGAAGCCGAGGTCCGCGCCGATCCCGCCCGACTGCGTCAATTATTGCTGAACCTCGTGTTGAACGCGATCCAGGCCCAGCATGGCGGTGGCGAGGTCGTGGTGCATCTGCGCAGCGATGGTCTCTCGGTCGAAGACCATGGACCCGGCGTTGCGAAAGACCTAGTGCCCCATCTGTTCACGCCCTTCGCCAGCGGGCGCGTCCAGGGCACCGGTCTGGGTCTCCATCTGGCTCAGGCTATAGCGGCAGCGCACGGGGCCCATCTGCGCTACGAGCGCCGAGAAGGCCGCACGTTTTTTCATCTGCACGGCCTGGGCTGCGAACCGGCGGCGGAACCTGCACCACAAAGAAAGGGGCTATGACCGAAGTCATACCCCCTTGCTGTTTCGTGGTGGAGACAAGGGGATTCGAACCCCTGACCTGTTCATTGCGAACGAACCGCTCTACCAACTGAGCTATGTCCCCGTTTGGTGGGCGGGACCATAGGGGGCTCGGAACGCATTTCCAGCCCCGAGTACGTTCTGGTCAGGGTCTGTTGGACCAGACAGCCGACTACTTGGAGATGATGATCGTCCGGGTGGTAGTGCCGGCGGGTGGGCCAATCAAACGCAGGGTTTCGCGCCAGTAAAAGGCGCTGCCAAAGCCGAAGCGGTCTTGGCTGGCGGCCTGCTGCAGGAGTTCAGCAGCTTTGCGTTTGTCACCCTTGGCGATCAGCAGTCGGGCCTGGACGTAGTCGGTCTCGTGGCCGCGGCCGAGGTCGCGGGCGACGTCCAGGTCCTCGGCGGCAGCGTCAAGATCGCGCTTGTCGGCCGGCGCGGCGATCATGGCCAAGGCGCTCAGGCGGTAGGCGTCGGCATTGAAATCGTCATGTTCCAGCATGCTGTCGGCGACAGCCAAGGCGCGCTCCTGATCGCCAGCCCAGATGGCAGCCAAGCCCATGCGGTAATCATCTTCGAGATCACGCAGACTAAATTTCTTGCCACGCTTGGGTGCAGGGCGTTTATTTAAGGCTTCGGTGTAGAGGTCGAGGGCAGTCTGGGCCCCTTCGGGGTCGTTGGTCAAACGGGCTTGTTGTAAAATGACGCGGGCTTTGCAGGCGAGTGGTTCCCAGTCGGTGGGGGATTTGGCGATAGCTTCGTCGGCGTAGGCCAGGGCCTGCTTTTCGTCGCCGCGATATTCCAGGGCGGCGACGGCGGCGGCCATCAGGTCTTCAGTTGATTCGGGTTTCAGGCTGTCTATGTAGGCCTTCCAATCAGGGAAGATCCCCTGCGGATCCTGGCCGAAGACCGTCTTGAAGTCAGTCAGATCACCTTTGCGCTGCTTCAATTCGTAGAAGGCTTGCAGGCGGGCGCGTAATTTTCCGCGATTGCTGTAAAGCAGATAATGGATCAGGCCCCAGCCTTGTGCATAATATTCCGCGGTGAAACCCATTTGCGGCATGGTCACCAGCCCGCTCAACGATACGGAATTATCCTTGAGCTGATCGGTCAGGTGCCACAGACGATCAAACGGGATCGACTGAATATCCAGGCCCTTTTCGGTAATCCGGGCGAATTCAAAGAACACCGCCATGCCCTCGTTGGACCAGATGGGAATATCGCCGGGGTAGGCGTTGCGGATGATCAGGTGGGTGCATTCATGGAACAGGGTGCCCAGGGTCCTATCCAGGCTGCCGGCCCAATAACAGCGGATGCCCATTTTGCTGCCGCCCCAGTAGAAATATCCGAGGGTTCCGGGGCCGACGGGAATGCCTTCGCTAAACGACAGCTGTACGAACTGTTCGGCAGTCGCGGTCACTTCGACCGGAATAGGCTGATGCTTGCGCGGACGGAAGATCGGGGCGAGCTGGGCGTAACATTTTTCCATCGACCGCGCCATTTCCTCGACCTGCGAGGGCGGGCAGTTGGAAGTGAAGATGAAATTGGGGGTCTTCAGTTCCCAGGCATTCGCCCAGTCTGCGCGCTTGCGTGACATTTCACGGATTTGATTTTTGCGCAGCTCGAGCTTGGTGCGTTGCTTCGGGTCCATCCAACGGCCGCGGTATTCGACGTACCCTTTGGCCCGGTAGAGCTCCTGGCCCCGCAGCCAGTCGCTTTTGACTTTTTCGTAGCCCAGCAATTTCCGTGCGCGCGGATGGTTGGGGTTGAGAGCGATCAGGGCCTCCAGATGGGTGACCGCTTCGGCTTCCAGGCCATTCTGTTGGCACCACAGCGCGAGGTTGAAGAGCGAAGTTTCACGACCATCGAGCTTGGTCACCCGGCTCTGGTATTCGCTGCGTACGGAATTTTCTTCTGCTGCGGTCAGCATTCCTGGTGACAGAAGGAGAAACAGGAGCGTGCATGCGAAGATGAAGGGACGAAGCATGGTCAAGTATGGCCCTGCTAGACTATCCATGCAAGGCAGTGTTTATCGTCATGGTCTTCTAGCATGGTCTGCAGGCAAGGTTTGTAGGGATGGTGTAGGTACGGCTGCGCCGTTTCCCGCTCGATTCAGGGCCCAGCACCCTCGCCGAGCGCCAAACGTTTGATCCCGCCGAGATCGCGTTTGCCAGTCCCCAGCTTGGGAATGGCCTCGACGTGACGGATGTCGCCAGCCTTGGGTCGCCACAAGGCGGGCAATGAATCCAGGGCGGCGAGCCACGCCGTGGCCGTCGCTACGGTTCCGGTGGTCAGGACTATCAAGCGTTCGCCCTTGGCGGGGTCGGGAATGGCGGCAACCGCAACTTCGACCTCGTCCCCAGCCTGGTTCTGAAGGGCCACCTCGACGTTGTCGAGCGGCACCATTTCACCGCCGATCTTGGCGAAGCGGGCCAAGCGCCCGGTGATGAAGACGAAGCCGTCGCGGTCAACCCGGCCAATGTCACCAGTGTTGTAGCCGGCATGGATGAAGGCGGCGGTGCTCAGATCATCGCGATCGAGATAGCCCCGCATGCGCGCGGCACTGCGCACGATGAGCAGGCCCTCGGCGCCGGCCAGCAGCAGTTCTTTGCTTTCCGGATGCACGGTGAAGACATGGATGCCGGGCAGCGGTCGCCCGACCGAGCCCTCGCGCGAGCGGATTTCGGGGCCATCGGGATGGGCGACATCCGGCAGGTTCAAGGTTGCGACGGGGCTCAATTCCGTGCAGCCGTAGCCTTCCAGCAGATCGGCACCGTAGCGGTCCTTGAATTGACGCTTGAGGTCGCTGTCGCAGCGTTCGGCCCCGACCACGGCGTAGCGCAGATGCTGGAATTGCTCTGGTTCAATGCGCCGGAGCCAGCCGCGCACAAAGGTCGGCGTGCCGAGCAGAAAAGTCGCTTTGGCCGCTGCTGCGAGTTTGCCCAAGGCGGCACCGTCGCGGGGATCGGGCTGATTGGCGATGCGCAGTCCAGTGACCAGCCCCAGCCAAGTCCCGGGAATAAGGCCGAAGGAGTGGAACAGCGGTAATGGCGACAGGATGACATCCTGGCCGGGGACCAGATGCATGGCCTCGGTGACTGCTGCGCAATTGGCGAGAATGTGGCGGTGGGTCAGCTCGACGCCTTTCGGCATGCCGGTCGATCCAGAACTGAAAATGATTGCAGCCACGTCTTCGGGGCGGCCTTGCGCCAACCAGGTGGCGGGCAAGAGCAGGGTGCCCAGCATCGCGCGCAGAATACGCAGGCGGCTGAGACCCTTGAGCAGGTCTTCGACCTGCACCATGCGGGCGGTGAGAGAAAGATCGCCGATTTTCGCCAGATACGGTCCCGCCGAGATCACCGTGCGGACGCCGGCGAGATCGCACAGTTGCTGCAATTGGCCGGGGCCGACCGTGTGATTGAGATTGACCGCGGTACGTCCGGCTAGGGCGCAAGCGACGTTGACGATCGCTCCGGCGCGACCCGGCGGGAGCAGAATGCCGACGCGGCGTTCGTCGCTGGCGATGCCCAGGCGCGGCCACAGGGCCTGCGCCAGGCCGGCCAGGGTGAGGGTGCCCAGGGATCCCCCAGCATCCTGTACGGCGATGCGTCGAGGATGGCGTTTCGCCTGGGTCAGGAAGGCCGAGCCTAGGGTTACCTGGATGTGCGTCGCGCGGTGCTGCGCGTCGTCATAGCTGAGCTGCAAGACCTGATTGCGCGCTGCGTTGGCGTCGGTGGTCGCGGGCAGAGGTGCACCCAGACGCAAGGCGACCCGGCGGAGAGGATTCCACCCGCGTTTGGGGGCTCGGCTGGCCAGAGCGCCCCAGAGGCCGTGCAGATGCGCCGGGACGATCGGTACTCCGGCGCGGCCGGCAATGCGTTCCATGCCAGCGCGGAAACTATCCATCTGACCCCCGCGGGTAATTTTCCCTTCCGGAAAAATCACGACGACTTCGCCCGCGCTGGCGGCTTCGACGGCGGCATCAATACTGGCAGTCAAGGCCCGGCGACCATGTTCGGCGCTGATGGGAATGGCTCCCGCCACGCTGAGGATCCAACCCACCACCGGCGTTTTCAAATACGTGCGATAGACCAGATAGCGCGCCGGACGGGGCAGGCACGACCCCAGGATCAACCCGTCTGCATAACTGAGATGATTGCAGATCACCACGCAGCCACCGGATTCCGGCAGGTTTTCGAGCCCCTCGACCTGAATCGGATAGCAGATGCGGATGGCCCGGCCAAGCAGCCAGGCGCCGAGCTGGCGGCGATACTTCAGCGCGACGACGATCACCAAGGCCAGGGTGATCCACGCCAGGGTGGCCAGCACTGCCGGCGCCGATAAATGCAGCAAGCCGCTCAAAGGGAGGCACAAGGCAATGGTGGCCAGCATCGCCAGAGTGCCGACCATGCCGGCGCCGGACATCACTTGGTTGCGGATCGCCACTGGCGCCCGTTGCAGCAAAAGATTCTGTAAAGGTACTTCCCACAGCCCGCAGCCGAATCCGGTAATGAACAAACACCACCCGAAGCTGCCAAGGCCAAGATTGCCCCGCGCGGTGCTGGTGCCGGCAAAAGCCAGGGTGATGGCCGCAATGGCGGCGCCGACCAAGGGGAGGCCCGCGGGAAATGCCCGACTTTCCCAGCGCGGGGCACACAGTGCGCCGAGAATAATCCCGCCGGAAAGGATCAGGATCAGGATCGCACAGCCGCTCTGGTCCAGGCCGAAAGCAAATTTTCCGGTGGTCAGTACCTGGATATTTGCTGCCGCCGCCAAACCCCAGAATCCGCCCAACGCCAGGGCTGGGGCCACCAAGCCAGGGGCTTTGCCCAGCGCGACCAACGGCGCATGGAGAGCGAAGGGACGTAGCGGGGCGTTTCGGTCTGACGGTTGCAGACGCGGATACCCGAACGCGGCCACGGCGCCAATGGCGGCAAGGACCATGCCCATGCCCCATAAGGCCTGCCCGGGGGTGACCCAGGTCTGCACCACCGGATCGGTGCCGACCGCGAGCGCCGTGCCCGCGAGAATCGCGACAATGGTCACTGCCTGAAGCATGCCATTGGCGGAGCTTACCCGCGCTGGTGCGACCAGATCACTGACGAGGGATAATTTCGCAGGCGAGAAAAATGCACTCTGGATCGCCAGCGCACTCAAGGCCAAAAGCATAAGCCCCACGTGGTCCTGCGAAAACGCATACGCACCCAGGCACACCAGGACCAATTCGATCCCGCGCACCGCTTGGGCGATACGATTGCGCGGCAGGCGATCCCCCAATGCTCCAGCGAGCGGGGCCAACAGGGCAAAGGGAACCAGAAACACCAAACCAGCGATCTGGGTGAGCATCTGGCCATGCTGTTCAGCGGCGGCGCCGGTCTGTCCGTGGCGCAGGGCCCAACCGGTCAGGGCGACGGTGAAGACCTGCTTGAAGAGGTTGTCGTTCGCGGCTCCGGTGGCCGACGCGATCACATGGGGGAGAAAGCGGCGCTGGCTCATGGCTTTAAGTTAACGAGTGAAAACATATGTCAAGTCCTTCCTGTCGTTGCCCACCCGGCGGTCTGCTGATAAGACCTGCAGGTATGCAGGTCGCCGAGCACGAACAGGTTCTGGTCATCACCTTCCAGGCCGAACACTATCACGAACTGTGGGGCATCCTAGAGTCGTACATGGCCGCGGGACGGCGCGGATTCGTGCTTGAGTGCAGCAAGGTCCGGTTTTTGAACAGTTTGAGCATCGCCGCGATCATTACCGCGCGCAATAAATTGGCGCAGAATGGGGCCAAGCTGGTCTTAGCTGGCCTTACTGATCACGTCAAATCGGTGTTCCGTATCCTCAAGCTCGAGCGCATATTCGCCCTCGACATGCAGGTCGAACAGGCTGTTGCCGCCGCCAAGTAAAACGGCGAGCTCGGTGGCGATGCGGGAGGCATTGGCATTTGGCACGGTGTGAGCGTACTTCCCGGCATCGACCCCGTTTTCCGGAGTCCTGTCGGAGGAAGCCACCATGCGTGTCGCCATTCTGGTCTGTGCCGTCCTGGGAATCAGTGGCAGTCTCCCTGCCGCTGACCTGTGGCAGGCGGAGACCCTCGCTGACGGCAATCTCTATAGCGACCAAGTAGCACGCCGAACCGGCGACCTGATCACCATCCTGGTCAAGGAAACCACCCAGGTCACCGAGAACCAGAAAACGCAAACCAGCCGCGAGAATTCATTGGGGGCTTCAGTGAATATGATTCCCAACAGTGCTGCGGTCAAAGCGCAGACAGGCAACGGCACCGAGGGCCGTCTGCCTGCCTTCGAACTGGGTTCCAAGAAGGAATTTGAAGGCGAAGGCAAATACACCGCCCGCGGCGAAGTCCGCGCCACCATCACCGGCCGGGTTCTTGACGTGCTTGATAACGGCAACCTGGTCATCGAAGGCCGCCGCACCGTGCGCGTGAACGCCGATGCCAAGACCATTATCGTTACTGGTATCATCCGCGGTGCCGACATCCGCTCCGACAATACCGTCCTCTCCGAAAAACTGCACGGCTTCCAGGTCGCTATCGAAGGCGAAGGCCCGATGAGCCGAGCCCAACAGGAAGGGTGGTTGGCCCGTGTGTTTGATGCGGTGTGGCCATGGTAAATTTCAATTATTATCCATTCTTTGCCGTGGATATTGAGCAGTTAGATCGTTTGTCTGCGAGAGGTCCTAGGTCCGAGGTCCTATGTCCTAGGTCTACCATTCGGAATCAAGCTCACCTTATGAGACTTTCTTACCTTCCAAACGCCACGGGTCCTTTCCAGAAATTCGAGGACCTCGGACTTAGGACCTCGGACCTCGGACGCGTCATTTTACTTATCATTGCTATGCTCGTTGTACCAGCGCATGCCCAAGATGCACAAGACGGAGTAAGACTCAAAGATTTGTGTGAAATATATGGAGTTCGCAGCAATCAATTGCATGGCGTCGGTATTGTCGTCGGTCTGCAAGGAACTGGCGATAAGAGTCAGGCGACGGTGCGAATGCTACGGCAGTTGTTGGCGACCAAGCAGCTCAGCTTCAATGAGAGCGATCTGAATACCAACAGTGTGGCGATGGTGGCGATCACCGCGGAATTGCCGGCGTTTTCACGCAAGGGTTCGCGCCTGTACACCCAGGTTTCCTGCTTGGGAAATGCCACCAGCCTGGCTGGGGGGGTGCTCTTGCAGACGCCGCTAGTGGCTGCGGATGAAAAGGTCTACGCCGTCGGCCAGGGCTCGGTGAGCATTGGCGGCACCGGCAACGCCGGCTCCGGCTTGGCGCCGACTGGCA
>Ga0209490_10001294_pt1 | contig 24352 bp, 19 predicted proteins | sample MAT06_FD_187209 | JGI IMG/M metagenome (GOLD analysis project Ga0209490, IMG submission 187209) | Freshwater microbial communities from Lake Fryxell liftoff mats and glacier meltwater in Antarctica - MAT-06 (SPAdes) (version 2) | ecosystem: Environmental > Aquatic > Freshwater > Ice > Liftoff... | reverse complement strand
CAATAACGCGCGCATTCTGGGCGAGGAGTCGCGACTGGGCCGGGTTCGCGTGGGCTGGCTGGCCGACCTGATCGTGGTCGACGGCAATCCCCTCGAGGACCTCAAGGTGCTGTACGCCGGTGGCACGGCCGCCGTGCGCGACGGGAAGGAGGTGCGCACACTCGGCAGCGAATGGATCATCAAGGACGGCATTCCCTACAACGGGCCGCAGCTGTTGCGGGAGGTGAAGGCGATCGTGGACGCCGCAAAGCAGCGCCTGCGGCAGTAAGGGCGCTCCAGGTGCGACGTGTCTGCTCTACTGGCCGCCGGCGTTCACGACGGCGGCGTGTCACACCAGCAGCGAACAGCGGCGTGACCGACCGATCTGTCAGCGAGTGCTTCGATACCAGCGCGCTGCCAGAACGCCGCCGATGAAGCCGCCGAGGTGCCCCTGCCAGCTCACGCCGGGCGTCCCGGGCAATACTCCGAGCACGGTGCCGCCCCACGCAAAGGCGACCAGGACGCTGATGGCGATGCTCGACAGACTTCGTGCATACCAGCCGCTCAACAGCAGGAAGCCGAGATAGCCGAAGATGATGCCACTCGCGCCGACGTGGATCGAGCCGGGCGCACCAAGGCTCCAGGCCAAAACACCGCTGCCAAGCATCGCGGCGAGCGTCACCGCACCGAAGTGGCGCCGATCCCGCAACATCACCAGCCAGCCGAAGATCAGAAACGGAACGGTGTTGGCAATCAGGTGGTTCAGATTTGCGTGCAGAAACGGCGCAAGCGGAATCCCGAGCAACCCGTCCGTCGTGCGCGGCACTATGCCAAAGCGCAGCAGCGCGCCGCCGAGCAGCGAGCTGGCAGCGAACACCGACCACCCCGCGCCCACCGACGCGGCGAGCGTGACGACTTGCGCCTTCACCGTTCGAGTCAGGTGACGCGAATTTGTTACGACAGCGGTCTTCACGGGAGCCACGAAATCAATGCGCTGGGGCGAGTGTGTATTCCAAATCGTACGAGTGCTTCTTGCCGTCGATGACGAGCGTCATACCGCCGATGATGCCGGCAAGTTCATCGGTCCCCGAGTCGGGGACGATGGTGATCGAGAGCGATTGCGCACCACGATCCATCACCCCTCGATGCAGCAGCATGAAGGTGCCGCGGTGCCCCGCCAGCATCCCTGTCACCCGCTCGACCGCGACGTAGCCCGCCGATCCCTTTACGCCGCCCATCCCGGTGAGCATCTGCCCGACGCTCGAACCCTGCAGGTCACCACTGAACTGCTTGTCGATCGACATACGACCCATGCTGACCCCATCGGCGTGTGCGTCGGCCGGCATCGGTGCCAGTTGCACCTCGAACGTGCCCTGTGCGTGCGACATCAGTGCTGGGGATGGGAGGGTGGCGGCTAAGGAAATGAACACGGCTGCGGCGAGCGGTAACCATACGTGGAACGTGCCATGTGCGTGCGACATCAGCGCTGGGGGTGGAAGGGTGGCGAGCAACGAGAAGAAGCCAGGACCAGCGATTGCGAACCATACAGCTTGTCACGCCTGACACCGTCGCGGTTGCTTGCACTGGCGCGTCGCTTGTGAAACATTTCACAAGACCCGGGTACCACCCTGATCGTACCCCACAATTCTCGCGCCAGACGGCCACACCACCCGGCTGATCGGCGCGCTCCGGAGACGCCTCGTGCTCGCCGAACCGAATACCAGCACCCGTAGCACCAGCACACACGCCCAGGATCCACGGCCGCACGTCGTCATCATCGGTGGCGGCTTCGCTGGACTCACCGCCGCCCGCGGGCTCAGCGTGGCCAACGTTCGCATCACCCTCATCGATCGGACGAACCACCATCTCTTTCAGCCGCTGCTCTACCAGGTGGCATTGGCGGTGCTCAACCCCGCCGACATTACCGTCCCTATTCGGTGGATGTTGCGGGAGCAGCCAAATGCCACCGTCATCATGGCCGATGTCGACTCGATCGATGTCACCGCCAGAAGGCTGACCCTCGATGGCGGCACCAGCACCGTCGACTGGGACTACCTGCTGGTGGCCAGTGGCGCACGACACGCATATTTCGGCCATCCGGAATGGGAGACCAACGCTCCTGGTCTGAAGAGCATCGAGGACGCCCTCGAAATGCGGCGGCGATTTCTGCTCAGCTTCGAAGCCGCCGAGCGCGCCAGCGCGCAGGGGGAGCGCGACGCCCTGCTGACCTTTGTCGTCGTGGGCGGTGGGCCCACCGGCGTGGAACTCGCCGGCATGATCCCCGAGATCACGCGCAAGGCGATGACGGGTGACTTCCGCCGCATCGACCCCGCCTCGGCGCGTGTGATTCTGCTCGAGGCCGGACCGCGCGTTCTCGCCCACTTCCCCGCCGATCTGGGGGCCCGCGCGTACCGCGATCTCGAGTCGCTTGGCGTAGACGTTCGGGTGAACACCGCCGTGACTGCCGTTGACGACGATGGTGTCACGCTCGCCAGCGGCGAACGGATTCTCGCCCACACCGTGTTCTGGGGTGCTGGCAATCAGGCGTCACCGCTCGCACGTCATCTCGGTGTGCCGCTCGACCGCGCCGGTCGCGTGATCGTCGAAGCCGATCTCTCGGTGCCGGGCCACGACAATGTGTTTGCGATCGGCGACATCGCCGCCGTGACGACGCCTGACGGCGCTCCAGTTCCATCGGTTGCGCCAGCGGCGAATCAGATGGGCGCCCACGCAGCGCGAGGGATTCTCAACGACCTGCGCGGTGTGCCCCGAACACCGTTCAAGTACTTCAACAAGGGCGATCTGGCGACGATCGGTCGCAATCGCGCCGTCGCTTCCATCGGCAGGGTCAAGCTCCAGGGCTTCGTCGCGTGGATCACGTGGTTGTTCGTGCACATTCTCTACCTCGCGGGGTTCCGCAATCGCGTCACTGTGCTCGTGCAATGGGCGTTCCAGTACTTCACCTTTCATCGCGGCGTACGCCTGATCACCGGCACCACCGCGCACCGCCTGCTCAAGACGAGCCGAGAGCGGGAACGGGCTCGCACAGCGCCACACGACTCCGGCCAGGAAGCAGCCTGATGGCCGTGCGAACGCGGTCGGACAGGCTAGTCGGCGCACGCCTTCGGGCGTGCTGGACGAAAATCATCGATCGCGCTCGTTGACGAGACCGCGCGGCTCGCGTAGCCTCACCATATGGCGATGCCCCGCACGACGCCCGTTCACGCAGCGGCGACGACGGCCCCACTGGAGACGGTGGCGCGGCTGGAGCACATCTTCGATGCGCTCCCGTTGGCGGTTGCGGAGTTCGATGCCGAGCTTCTGTTGATGCGCGCCAACCTCCGCTATCGAACCCTGATCGGAGCGCTGGTGCCGGCGGGGTGGCGCCCCAGCGCGTACGACGCCTTTCCCAACGCTCTCGCCGACCTGAGCGACGAGATCGACGCCGCCACGATTCGGCAGGAGTCGCGCACGCGGCGGGTGGCGTTCCGGAATACCGCCAGCGCACTGCAGATGGTCGAACTGACCTTCGTGCCACTGTCCTCCGGCGGACTGCTGATCGTTGGCACTGAAGTCACGGAAATCGAGGGGCTTCGTCAGGCGCTCTCGCGCAGCGTCGCACAGCTGGAAGCGATCTTCGATGTGCTGCCGGAGTCGGTACGCGTTTTCGATCAGCAGGGCACTGTCACTCGCGTGAACTCGGCCGCACACGCCGACCACGCTGACCACGATTTAGCATCGTTGCGTGAACTGTGGCGCGCCGATCTGCCGCGACGTGTGGATGGTACCTCGCTTTTTGTGCACGAGCATCCAACCGCTCGTGCGCTGCGCGGCGAAACGGTACGCAACGACACCATGCTGGTACGCCGCGGCGCAGCAGGCGAGCAGATCATCGAGGTGAACTCGAACCCGCTTCGAGACCTCGCCAGTGCGGTGGTCGGCGCAGTCACGGTCGAACGTGATGTCACGGAGCGCACACGCCTCGCCCGCGAGCTCGCCGAGCAGGTGCGTCGCGCGAACGAGTTGTACGCGGTGGTCTCCACCGAGGCGGAGCGGCTCGAGCAGCAGGTGCGGGAGCGGACGGCAGAAATCGAGCGCCTGGAAGAGACGCGCGGCCGCGAGCGCCGTTTGGCGGCGGTGGGACAGCTGGCGGCCGGTGTGATGCACGATGTGAACAACGCGCTCAATCCGATCGTCGCGGCGGCGCACCTGCTGCAGCTGCACGCCAACAATCCGGAGAAGGTTCGGGACTACGCGATTCGTATTGCGCGCGCCGCCGAGACGGGAGCGGCGACGGCGTCGCGTGTGGGGCGATTCCTCCGGCAGGATCCGATTCACCTGGCGCCTGACGCCAACGTGGATCTCGCGGTGGTCACCGAGGAGGTGATCGCAATGACACGTCCCCTCTGGAAAGAACGCGTGGGCGGTGGCACGGTGGTCCTCAACCGTTCGATGGACGCGGGCGTGTTTGCGCGCGCAATGGCGGGGGAGGTGCGCGAGGCGTTGCTGAACCTGATTCAGAACGCGCTGGATGCGATGAAGGGTGGTGGCACGCTCGGTGTCACGGTTCGTCGGGACCGCGCCAGCGCGATCGTCGAAGTGCACGACTCCGGCCACGGGATGAGCGACGAGGTTCGTGAACGCGCCTTCGAGCCATTCTTCAGCACGAAGGGCGCCAATGGCAGCGGCTTGGGCCTCGCCGAGGTCTACGGCTTCGTGAAGCGACACAACGGCCGCGTGGAGATCGAGTCGGAGGTTGGGCGCGGCACGACGGTGCGCCTGGTCTTTCCGGTGGCCAATCCGGCGACGCAGACGCCGGCGGTCGTGGACGCCATCGATCCGACCCGTGCGACGTCTCGACGTATTCTGGTGGTCGAGGACCATGTCGATGGGCGCGAACTTCTCACACAGGTGTTGCAGATGGCCGGGCACGAAGTCTTGGCGGTGGCGACGGTGGCGGCTGCCGAAGCTGCGCTCGAAGGTCCAGCGCCCCCCTTCGACGTGGTGGTCACCGACATCGGACTGCCTGATGGAGTCGGTAGTGAGCTGGCGACGCGTATTCGTAAGCGTTTTCCAATGATTCGCGTTGGCGTCATCACCGGGTGGGAATTACGGCCGGAATCGATGGCCGATGCACACTTTTCGTTGCGTAAGCCGTTGATTGCAGAGGAGTTGCTGGCGCAGGTTGCGGCGCGGTAGGCAGAGGTCGGCATACGTGGTGCAACGGGTGTGGCGCGACGGGGCGTGCACACCGCTGGTCCAACGCTACATTCCCCGAGTTCCATTTCCTGCTGGGCTCCCTTCCTCCTGCAATTGCGAAAGGCTGTTACATGGCTGATTCCCCGATTCGGGTCGTTCTCGCGGATGACGATGTGCATGCGCGCCCGTTGCTCAGCGAGCTGCTGGTGTCCATGGGATACGCCGTCGTTGGCGAAGCCGGTACCGGACGCGATGCGGTGGCGGTGGCCGCCGAGGTGGTCCCGGATGTGGTCCTCCTGGATGTGCATATGCCAGATGGCAGCGGTATCGACGCCGCCAAGGCGATCACTGCCACCGGTGCACCCACCGCAGTCGTCCTGTTCAGCGGCGATCAATCGGTGTCACTGAGCGCCGATGACGCGCGCGAAACTGCCGCGATCGCCTTCCTGCCCAAGCCTGCGCCGCCGGGAATTCTCGACAGCACATTGCGACTCGCGGTAGCGCGAGCACGCGAGCTCTCGGAAAGCCGACAGGACGCGGCGTTCTGGAAGCAGAAGCTCGAGGAGCGTAAATTGATTGAACGCGCCAAGGGCATTCTCATGCGCCGCACCGGGAGCACGGAGCAGGAGGCGTATCGGATCATGCAGCGGAGTTCGCAGGACAACTCAGTGCCGATGTCGCAGATTGCGCAGGCCGTGATCGACAGCGAGCCGGGTGCCAGGAAGCCGCAACCGATTGCGTGACGCGGTGAGAGCGTTGTGAATTGTGCCGAAGGGCGTGCCGCTGCGGTACGCCCTTTTGCATCTGTTTCCGCAGCGAGATTCAACAACGCGAGGGATGATGCAAAGCAGACCGGCTGGCAAGAGCACCGCACCGCACCGCTTCCGCGACGTTGCGCGCAACATCGCACGGACAGCTGCACTGCTCGTCGTGCTGTGCGATGCCAGGTACGCAGGCGCGCAGGGGCTCTGCGCTCCGCTCAACAGCGGATGGTGGCAGCTCAGTGCGACCCGCTTCCTTCAGGGCAGTGGAGCCGGACAACGCGCCTCCTCGCTCGGCATCGAGATGCACTTCATCGATCGCCGAATCCTGCGGCGCATCGGGACCGGCTATCAGCTGGGCATTCAGCGCACGAAACTGGGACTGCGTGATACGACCGTGGATATCGCCGTCGACTACGCCCTCGATGGCGCCCTGATTCGCGTCACCGGCGATACCGCGACGCTCGGCCGCGATGTGTCATCCCTGCTCACGCTGCCGTGCACTGAGCTGACGCAGGGTCGCACACTGGCAGATCCGGGTGATCGCGTGGACACCATTCAAACCGCGATTCAACAGAGCGTGACTCGCACTCGCGCGTCACAGCCGGTGACCGTCGGTTCGGCCATCGACACGCTCGGCCAGCAGCTGATCAGCGTCACCGCAGCGCGCAGCGTGCACGACACATCGCGTGGCTCGATGCTGCGACAGCTTCCGAACCAGCGCCCCGATACGGTCGCACCGTGGGCGCTGCTGGCCGGCGAGGAACACGATCGACAGCTGGTCCGTGCTCGTGATGGTCTGGTGGTCATCCGTCAGCGCTCCCGAAGCCTCACCGGGCGTGGATGGGTGCCGCCGCATCCGGACGGCGACACAGTGCCCATACGCGTGGAGTACGCCAGTCTGTCGCGTGTGGTCGATTCGACGACTGCGGCAGCGGTCCTCGCATTCTCGCGGCGCGGCGAACGGCTCGTCAGCGCGACTGCACGCGACACCGTCGCGTTGCATTATCGCGAATGGCGCGGGGATACACTGATCGTGCGACAGGTGCGACGGAGCGGCTGGCGCGATGAGCTCCGCACCGTATGGCGCGACTCGGCACTGGTGGGCGCCACGCTGACCGAGCCGGGCACTGCAGTCCAGGAGCCCGGTCCGTTTCAACGACAGTTCCGGGTTCGGAAGGGCCTTCTGATCGATGCCGGTGCGAGGGACACGATGATTGCGACACCAACCTATCCGTGGGCGATTGCGCTGGACGGCTTTGAGGATGCGCTGGTGCCGGCGTTGCTCGCGATTCCGGTGGACTCACAGCCACACCGCTTCTCGATGTACGGCATTCAGAACGAGCGCGGAGCGTGGCTCAACTGGAGTGTGAACATCGTGCCGCGTGGTCCGGTGCGTGTGGCACGATTCTACACCCTTCTGCAAGAGTGGGTGGGCACATTCATTTTCACGCCTGCCGGTGAGCTCATCTTCGCAAACCTCGGCGGAGTACAGGGTGTGACACGCGCGCCAGCGGCCGGCACGCGGCTGGCTGCGCTGCTCGACGCACAAAGAGGCAAAATTCGACCTGAAGATCTGGCGCCTCAGCCGGTGATTACACGTCCGTAATGGCGTCCAGCTGCGCGCTTACTTCGGCCACCCTGCCTGCGGGAGACCCGCAGTGATCCGCAACGCATTCTGGAAGTAGACCTTCTTCAACACACTGTCCGGCAGGTCGATGCCGTACAGCTTCCACGACGCGTGATACGGTCGGTAGTAGTCGAAGTAATCGTCGCGGGTCTCGAAGACACGCCAGTAGTAGGGATACTCCTCGGGCTGGAAGGAGTCCTTGCCGAAGAGGATGCGATCCTGAAACCGAACGAAGAAGTCGTGCGCCGCGCGCGGCTGCCTCCCGATGTCGTACAGGACGGCGCCGACCTCCGAGTAGACGTTCGGCATCGTCTCCATCATCTTCGCGAGTCGCCCAAGATCGTTGGCGTGCCACCCAAGGTGCGCAATCACGAACGTCGTTCCGGAATTTCGACGCAGCAGATTGTCGCGTTCCGTCATCAACGTTTCAAACGACGGATACTGGTCTGCGGGGTATCGGCGGCCGGGGAAGAGCGCCAACTCGAGCCAGCGTTCGTTCGCCAGATCCAGCGGCTGCCAGAATTCCTGCGGATCTGCGGTATGGATGAATACGGGAAGCCTGAGTCGCGCTGCGGCTGCCCACACCGGCGTCAGCGCCGGATCGTCGATCTGCAGTCGTGTGCCATCCGCTTTACGCGTCGAAAGTCCAAGCCCCTTTCCGATTTCACCAATACCAACAGCACCGGCGGCCACATCGGCTTCGAGCTGCGCCACTGCCCGCTCGGCCCACCCCGGCCCGACGCCCTGAAAGTTGATCCCCGCCAGGATTCGCACGCGGTCGCGCATGGTCGGTGTTGCGCGAATCAACGTCACCTGCTGCGCCAGCGACGCGCCCGAGGCGTTGTTGGCGGCAACGATCACACGCACGTTCAATAAGTCGAGTGACGCGGCAAGGGCCGCCAGGCCTGCGGCGGAGCTGAGCTGCTCGTACGGATGCCCGTGAAAGTCGATGGCCGGGTACTTCGCCCGCGGCACCGTGTGCACCGGCGCGACGAGCGTGGAGCGCGGACGGTAGTCGAGAATGTTGGGCGGTGTGACACTCGGCGCCTGGCAGTTACCGGGACGAACCTCAGTCATGCCGGCGGGGCACGGCTCACCAGATCGCACCGCCGCACTGCGGTTCGAGTTCGTGGGTTGGGCGACGAGCGTCGACGACGCGAACCCGAAAGTCAGCAGTGCCGCGAATCGGTTGAGCATGTGGTGATTCAGGAGGGTGATGGTCAGCGATCAGCTGAGCGACGCGCCGTCACGCTGGCGGGCAGTGCAAAGCTGAACGAGAGCGTCGTGATCACGAGCGTCGCCGAGATCCAGAAAGGAGCGCCTGGCGCCATGTGATCAAAGGCCCACCCGAGTGCAATCGGGAACAGAACGCGTGACAACCCGCCAAACGTCTGCTGGACACCCATGTACAGACCACGATCCTCGTTGGAAATGACCTTGCTCAGCATCGCCGTGACCGCTGGAAAGGTGAATGCCGTTCCGAGGGGCCAGAATGCGATACTGAGCGCTGCCCAACCAACGCTTGGCGCAAACGGCAGCGTGGCCGTTCCAAAAGCCAGCAACACCGTGCCCAGTCGCGACAGCCGCGCCTCTCCAAGCCAATCCACCATCTTCCCCAGCACGAAGACGCGCGTGATCACGCTCATCACGCCGACGTAGGCGAACAACAGCCCCATCGTCGCTTCGTTGGCGTTGAACTTCTGGTTCAGGTAGAGCGCGAGAATCGACGTCAGCCCCTGGAACGCACCGATGGCGATGGCATAGATCCAGATCAGGCGCGACGGAGCGTCGCCAGGGTGCGACACGACACGCGAGACCGCCGCCATGCTCGTGCCACTCTTGCGTGGTGGAGGTGCTTCACCACTCGCGGTGACCGCCTTCACGCGCGTTTCGGGGAGATACTTCCACGCAAACCCGATGTTCAACACACACAGCGCCGCCGCCGCCAATCCCGGCGCGGCGTCGCCCAGCCACTGCGGCCAGCTGCTCGCCGCCACCTGCTGCTTTCCCAGCGTCGCGAAGTAGCCACCCAACACGGGGCCGATCGCCACACCGAAGTTGGTCGCCGCCGAGAGCCATCCGAGCGCCTTCGTGCGCTCCTCCGGTTTGGTCGCATCGACGACGTAGGCCTGAATCACACCCACCGTGCCACCACCGGCGCCCTGCACGATCCGGGAGATGAAGAGCCAAAGCAGCGTGTGCGCAAAGCCGAAGACTGCAAACGCTATCGCGCTCGATCCGAGCGCGATCATCAGCACCGGGCGACGCCCCCACTTGTCACTGAGCTTGCCCCACATCGGTGCACTGAGCAGCTGCGCCAGCGAGAAACTCGAGACCAGCAGTCCGACCATCAACCCGCCCGCTCCCAGACGCTGCGCGATGAACGGCAGCAGCGGCAGGATCATCAACACGCCGATCATGTCGATCATCGCGGTGATCATCAGGATCACTAGCTCACGCGGCACCTTGCGCAGCTGCCAGACGGTCGCTGCGGTGAGCGACAACCCGATGGTCCAGACGAGCCAGAGAGGAACGCCGGCATCGGCGAACGACGGTGCTGCAACCTCGATCAACGCCAAGACATCATCCTTCGGCGCGACCGAGCGCAGCCGGCGGTACCGAGCGGCCGACCACGCCAGCCAGTGCCACGAGAGTGAGTACGTACGGAATCATCGACACGAACTGCGACGGCAATACGCCGGCGCCCTGCACCTGTATCTGCAGCGCTTCGGCAAACGCAAACAACAGACAGGCGACACCGGCGCGAACCGGCTTCCAGCGTCCGAAGATGACTGCCGCGAGCGCAATGAATCCTCGGCCGGCCGTCATCTGATCGGTGAACTGATGCTGGTCCAGCGCCAGATAGCAGCCGCCCAGCGCCGCCAGCGCTCCCGATGCGATTACGGCGCCGTAGCGAATACGGTTGACCGACACGCCGAGTGTCGTGGCGGCTTCAGGCTTCTCGCCAACGGCTCGAACCCGCAACCCGAAGCGGGTCCGACCAAGCACCCACGCCAACGCCGGCATCACGACAATCGCCATCCAGATCAGGGGGTTCTCAAACGTCGCCAGCGCTCCCGATCGCCCATCGCTCCCGAAACCAGGGACGCGCGGTGAGTTGGAAGAGCTATCGAACGCCAGTCGCAGGAAGAACCGGGTCAAACCGACCACCATCAGGTTGATCGCGACCGCACTGACGATCTGATCAGCCTTGAACCGGACCGTGGCCACGGCGTGCAACAATCCAAACACGGCACCGCCGAGCATACCGACGACGAGCCCAGCCCACGGGTTCCCGAAGTAAAAGCTGCCGAGCGTTGCACAGAACGCCCCCGCCAGCATGAACCCTTCGAGCGTCAGGCTGACGATTCCCGCCCGCTCGGCCAGCACACCGCCGGATGCCGCAAACAGATACGGCACCGCAATCCGCAGCGTTTGCAGGAGCAGGAGCAACGTCATCTCCATCGATTACGCCTGCACCGGAGCGCTGCTGACCGTCTTTGCCGGCCGCGCCCGCAACAGGCGACGAACCTCAGGAACGCTCACCGCCACTGCCAGAATCACGATCCCCTCCAGCACCTCGACCATCTGCTTCGGCACCAGTGCGTGGATGGCCAGCCCACCCTGCGATAGCGTCGCGAAGAAGAGCGCCGCCAGCAGCACGCCGAACGGATTGTTGCGACCAACGAGCGCCACCGCGATACCGAGGAAGCCGGCGCCGCCGGAGAAACCATCCTCAAAGTAGTTCTTGTAGCCGAGGACGAAGTTCGCGCCGCCGAGCCCGGCGATCGCGCCGGCGATCAGCATCGCGCTGATCCACATGCGAGGAACACGAATCCCACTCGACTCTGCCGCCAGCGGCTGTAAACCCACTGCCCGCAGCTCGTAGCCGAATCGCGACCGGAACAGCAGCCACGCCACGATCACGACGGCCAACAGCGCCACGAGGATCGTCCCGTTGGCGGCCGATCCGTGAAACATCGGGACGTAGGCGGCGAGCCGCGGAATCGCGGAGCTCTCGACCGCCGGAGTATGCAACGTTTCCTTGACCGCCAATCCAGTCGCAGAGATCGCCCAGTTGAGAAAGGCGAGCACGATGAAGTTGAGCATGATCGTCGCGATCACTTCATGGGCTCCGAATCGCGCGCGAAGGACGCCGGGCACGAAGCCGACCGTGGCCCCGCCGATCATCGCCGCCAACAGGCACATGGGAATCGCCAGCCACGGTGTGAGCCCCATGGGCAGCAGCAGACCAAGGGCACCGGCGCAGAAGCCGCCGGCGGCAAGCTGGCTTTCGGCACCGATATTGAACAATCCGGCACGAAGTCCAATCGCGACACTCAACCCGGTGAAGACCAGCGTGGTCGCCTTGTACAGCACCTGTCCGATGCCGTATGCGTTGCCCCACGTTCCACTGAGCATCAGCCGCCAGACTTCGCCCGGTGCCTGACCGTACGACAGTATGAGCAGATCACCTGCCACAAGAGCCACCAGCAGAGCGGTGAGCGTCGGCAACACTCCCTCTTCGAACGCCTTCGTGGCAGCGGTGCTCACGATACCGCTCCCGTCATCCAGGGCCCCAGGACCTCTTCACTCGCCTCGGCGCGCGGCATCACGGTCACGATACGACCGCGATACATCACCGCGACCCGGTCGCTGAGTGCAAGGATCTCATGCAACTCCGCGCTCACCAGCAGGATCGCCTTTCCCGCGCGGCGGGCCGCACGCAGCTGATCATGAATGAACTCGATCGCACCAACATCCACGCCACGCGTGGGCTGCGCCGCCAGCAGGACACGAAAGTCGGCGGGCATCTCACGAGCGACCACGATCTTCTGCTGATTGCCGCCGCTCAGGGCGCGAGCGGGCAGTGATGGATCACTGGGCCGGATGTCGAACGCCTTGATACGATCCCGGGCGAACGCGAGCGTGCGCGCGCGGTTGATGCTCCCGCTGCTGGAAAAATGTTTCTGACGGCCGAGAATCAGATTCTCGGCGATCGAGTAGTCAAGCACCAGTCCACGCGCCTGGCGGTCTTCGGGGATGTGCGTGACACCGAGTGCGAGACGCTTCCCGATGGAGTAGCGCGTCACATCGGTGCCGTCGACGGTGATGGTGCCGGAGACGACCGGGCGCAGCCCTGCGATCGCTTCGATGAGCTCCGTCTGCCCATTGCCTTCGACGCCGGCGATCCCGAGGATCTCGCCCGGCGCGATGGAGAGCGAAAGAGCGTCGACAGCGGTTTTTGATCGCGAGCCGGCGACGGTGACTGACAAGAGGCGGAGTCGTGGCGTGTCGGTGTAGGCGGGGGTTGGCGAAGCGGCCGCGGCGGGTGTGATGATGCGTGTGTCGGAATGAGTTGCGGAAACAGGGCTTCCGGGGCCAATGACTTGTTCGGGGGGGGCCCCCCGCGAGTCAGCAGGCAGGACGACAGCCTCGGCGCCCATCGGCATCCCATTCGCATCCAGCCGCACCACCCGCCCCACCATCACCGTGGCTATCAAAGCCGGCGTCGTCTCCGACGTCCGCATCCGCGCCACCGTCTTCCCCTGACGCATCACCGTGATGCGATCCGTCACCTCCATCAGCTCATCCAGCTTGTGCGTCACCAGCACGATCGTCGCACCGCCGTCCCGCACCGTCCGCAACACGCGCCACAGCTCGTCAACCTCCGGCGGCGACAACACCGCCGTCGGCTCGTCCAGAATCAGGAGTTTCGCGCCGCGGTACAGCGTCTTGAGAATTTCAACGCGCTGCGCTTCACCAACACTCAGCTCCGACACCAGTCGCGACGGTACGCACGCCAGCCCCGTTTCCTGACTGAGTTTTTCCAGTGCCGACTCAGCGAACGCCCTGTCGTATGTGAGTCCGGTCATCGGTTCACGACCGAGCACCACATTTTCCGCCACCGTCAGCGTCGGCACCAGCATGAAGTGCTGATGCACCATGCCAACGCCAGCCTCGATCGCGTCGGACGTCGTCCATCCCGTCACATCCCGCCCGAACACTTGAACCGTGCCACCGTCGGGCGCGTACATGCCGCTCAATACACGAAGCAGCGTGCTCTTGCCGGCGCCGTTCTCACCGACCACCGCATGAATCTCACCGACCTGCACATCCAACGAGGCATCGCTGTTCGCCTGCACTGGGCCAAAGAACTTCTGGACGTGCGACATGCGCACCGCAGGTGTCCCCACCGCCGTCGCCGTCACGAACGCGTACTCGGTACGGAGATCTTTCCGCTGACGATGTCGCGTTCCAGGTCCAGCAGGCGAGCGCGAACGCTATCGGGAATCAGCGCCTTGTTATGCGAGTCGTAGACGTAACCGACGCCCTTTTCCTTCAGCCCATAGGAGAAAATTCCACCCTTGAAGCTGCCATCCTGCACGCGACGAATCGTGTCGTAGACCACGTTGTTGACACCCTTCACCATTGACGTCAACACGAACCCTGGTGCCTCGGCGTACTGATCCGCGTCCACGCCAATGCCGTAGTGGCCAGGGCCCATCGCGCGCGCCGCTTCGAACATGCCAAGCCCCGTTGAACCGCTGGCGTGAAAGATCACTTTCACCCCCTGGTTGTATTGGCTCAGCGCCAGTTCTTTCCCCTTGCTCGGATTACGGAACGCTTCCGGTGTGACACCCGCATACTGCGCGATCACGGTGCAGTCGCGACAGACGTACAGCACGCCGGCTTTGTATCCCGCCTCGAACTTGTGGATGAGCGGGATATCCATTCCGCCGAGAAATCCAATCTTCTTCGAGCCGCCGACCATCGCGGCCATCGCACCGACGAGAAATGCCCCCTCCTCTTCTCGGAACTTGAGCGCCGCGACGTTCGGCGGCGGCGGAATGACCTTGCCCTGGGCATCATAACCGAGGGCAAAGTCCACTCCGGCAAAGTTCACATCGGGGTATTCGCGTGCGAGTTCAGTGAGATCATCGCTGAAGATGAATCCCACGCCGATGACGAGTGCGCGGCGTTCCGAGGCGAGCAGCCGAAGTCCCGCTTCGCGATCCGATCCGTCACCCGGCTCGATGAACTGGACGCGCGCCTGCAGGGCTCTGGTGGCGCTGTCGGCGCCGAGGTACGCACCGTCGTTGAACGACTTGTCACCGCGTCCGCCCATATCGAACACCACACCCACTGCCGGTCCACTCCCGGCGGTCTCGAGTGCTGGTGCGCTGGCGGGCTGAACAAAGAGCAGACCACCATGGACGAGGGTGAGGACGGCCAGGGCAGTGAAGAGGGGTCGCATGAAGCGAGAAAGGTCGTCAGCGCGGATGGGTGCGGCAAGCGAAACAGCAGGCGAATTCCAATCCGTCGGAATTTCACTTTGACAGGGAACTGCCAGCGCCGCGCTGGTTCGCGCTCACGCGACCGCGAGTTCTGATTTAAGAGAATGCTGACGGACTCATGTGCTGGCGACACGCAGGGCGCGCTTGGTGATCATCACGATGGCATGAGTCATGCTGTTCATGTGAACGTTCTCATAATGTTCATAGGCATACCACTCTCAGGAGCGTGTTTAAATGCGGTTCAGATTCATGTCGGTTGCTCTGTCTGCGTCGTGTGCCCTCTCGCCAGCGATGGCGCAGACCTGGCAGGCGATTGGCGTACCGAGCAATTCGAACACCGGCGCGTACTGGAACAACCAGTCGTTCGGATCACCCCCAGGCGTGGTGTGCAACGTCGGCGCAGTGCTGACCAACACGCCAGTCTCCCCGGCGTCATGTCCGAATCAGAATATTCCCTTTCTTCCGATCACTCCGACGCCGCTGACCGCGTCGAACGTGTTTCTCGGTGGAGCGGGTGGATCGGAGCCCGGTCTCGGTGGATTTCGTTTTGCTGGTGGTACGTACAACATCTCGCTGATCGGTCGCATTGAAGGCGCGCCAGGCGTTCCTGCATGGGGCGTGATCCTCGACAACGGAACGGTCTTCACTTCAGCGCAATTGAGCCTTGGCAACACTGTTCTGTCTGGCCCGTTTGCCGTCTGGATCGCCCAAGCGCTGCCGACTGCAGGTGCGGGCACGGTTTACACGTCAGATCGTCGGGTTGGCGCACTTGCCATTGGTTCCCGCGGTGCGACGATCAATCAGCAGCACACTGTGTTCACGAATGGCACTGGGATGGGTGATCTTGGCTCGCTGAGCCGCGATGCGTTCGGCACCATCATCAATTCGACCGGTCAGGGTGCAATTTATTATGTCGGCATGGAAGACATCCCGAACGGCGGTCGCGGATTTGGGGTGGCCGGCCCCGGCGAGGTCTCTGATCGAGATTACCAGGATGTGCTGATCTCGATTCGGGCGGTTCCTGAGCCGGCGACGTACGCGCTCTTTGCTACTGGCTTGCTCGTCCTCGCCGCAGGTGCAAAGCGCCGAAGGGCATAAGCAGCGGTGTGTGAGCACGACGATGGGCGGCGGTCTTCGGACTGCCGCCCATCGTCGTATTTCTCCTTCACGTCGCTGCCAGACTCCGTTCCGGGAAAAGGCGTGACGAATCGGCTTGCCTTCGTGTATTCCTCACACTATCCTCGTGTATGGTTGACACGAACCAGCCGGCGGCTCTGCGCCACGCCTCACCGATCCGAGTCGGCGTCGATGTCGTGGTCTTCACCATCCGCGACGAAGCGCTCCACGTCCTCCTCGCTGCAACTCCGGGCGACTGGACGTTACCGTCGGACCTCGTCCACGCCGACGAAGCGCTCGACGCAGCGGCTCGTCGCGCTCTCGCTGACGTTGCAGGCGCCAGCGATGTCTGGCTCGAGCAGCTCTTCACCTTCGGCGACGTCGCCCGCGACCCTCATGCACGCACGGTCAGCGTGGCGCATTACGCCCTCGTCTCCGCTGACGTCGTCCGCCACGGCGGCAATGGCCGCGGACAGTGGTGGCCGGTTGCCGCGTTGCCGCTCCTCGTTGCCGATCATCGTCGCATCATCGACTACGCACTCACTCGGCTGCGCAACAAGCTCTCTTACACCACCGTCGGATTTCAGCTGCTCCCGCAGCGGTTCACTCTCGGTGAACTGCAGCGGGTGTATGAAGTCATCCTCGTCCGTGAGCTCGACAAGCGAAACTTCCGTCGCAAGGTCGAGATGCTCGGCATCGTGAAGCCGACGCGTGAACAACGCGCGAACATCACCGGCCGACCGGCGCAACTCTACCGCTTCGTCGCCACCGAGGCGCCCGAAGCCATCGGAGCGCCTGACCCCCTCACGATTACGCAGCCGCCGGTGCAGATCGCGCGGATCAGCCCCATCATTCGTCGGCGGGGTCGGGTCATTCCTGCGGCGCCTGCCGATCGGGGGCGCTGATGGTGCAACGTCTCACCACCCGGGTCCTCGTGATCGGCAGTGGTGTGGCCGGCCTGTTCACGGCCTGGCGCTGCGCCGAGCAGGGATCGGTGCTGCTGATGACCAAGCGCACGCTGCGCGACTCGAATACGATGTGGGCGCAGGGGGGGATCGCCGCCGCGCTGGGCGCCGGCGACAGTCCGGAGCTGCATCGTCGCGACACACTCGCCGCCGGCGCGGCGCTCTGCGACGTCGATGCGGTGGATGTGCTCGTCACCGAAGGTCCCGATCGAGTCCGCGAACTCGTGCAGGCCGGCGCACGCTTCGATCTGAACGCGCGCGGTGGCTTCAAGCTTGGCAAGGAAGCCGCCCACTCCCGTCGACGGATCGTCCACGCGCGCGGCGATCAGACCGGTGCTGAAGTCTCACGCACGTTGATCGAACGCGTGCAGGCGGCGCAGAACGTGAAGGTGCTCGAAACGGCGCGAGTGCTCGATCTGATCCTCGCCGATGGGCGCTGCGTCGGCGTGCGCGCCGCTGTCGACGGCCGCGCGGTGGAGGTCTACGCCGAGGCGATCGTGATGGCCACGGGCGGTCTGGGCCAGGTCTTCAGGTACACCACCAATCCGTCCGTCGCGACGGGCGATGGGTTTGCGATCGCGCATCGCGCCGGCGCGCGCATGGCCGATATGGAGTTCGTGCAGTTTCACCCCACTGCGCTCGCAACGAGCGAGAATCCGCTGGCCCTGGTGAGCGAGGCGGTGCGAGGCGAGGGCGCAACACTCCTCGATGGCACGGGCAGACGGTTCATGCCCGAACTGCACAAGCTGGCCGAGCTCGCCCCTCGCGACATTGTCGCACGCGAGATCTTCCGTGCACAGGCGCGCACTGGAATCGTCCACCTCGATGCGCGCGCAATCACAGACTTCAACACTCGCTTTCCGGGCATCTTCCATCTCTGCACCGCCCGCGGCGTGGATCCACGACGCGATCTGATTCCGGTCACACCGGCGGCGCACTACATGATGGGTGGTATCGTGACCGATCTGGACGGACGCACCACTGTGCCCGGCATGTACGCCTGTGGCGAGGTTGCGTGCACCGGTGTGCACGGCGCAAACCGACTGGCATCCAACTCACTGCTGGAAGGCCTGGTCTTTGCTGAGCGCGTGTCGCGGGATATCGCGGGGCTGGCCCCGCATGCGATCGCACCACCGGCGGTATCGGCGTGGGACGTCCCGCTGCTCGCGGATCGCGGCGCAGCACAGGTCGCCGCTGACGATATCCGGCGCGTGATGTGGCAGTACGCCGGAATCGATCGCACGGCGCGCGGACTGCGCGTTGCCGTGCGCGAGGTGGACGCGATCGAAGCGCGCCTGCCGGCTGGTGCGACGGAGGAGCTGAACATGGTGCAGACGGCCCGCATGATCGTGCAGGCGTCGCTGCTGCGAAAAGAGAGTCGAGGCGGGCACTTCCGCAGCGATTTCCCCCGCGCCCGAAACAAGTGGCGCGAAATACACATAGAATGGTGAGGACAGGGCCATGACGGTGCTCGAGACGCACAACGATCCGGCGCTGCACGCGGAGATCCGCGCGCTGGCCAAGGCGCGAAACGCGGTCATTCTGGCGCACAATTACGAGCGCCCCGAGGTGCAGGATGTCGCCGACTACGTCGGTGATTCACTCGGACTGTCGCGGGAAGCGGCCCGCACCGACGCCGACGTGATCGTCTTTTGCGGTGTGCATTTCATGGCCGAAACGGCAGCGATACTCTCGCCGCACAAGATCGTGCTCCTCCCCGATCTTGCCGCCGGCTGCTCGCTGGCATCGACGATCGACGCCGAACAGCTGCGCGCCTGGAAGCGCGAGTACCCGGACGCGGTGGTGGTGAGCTACGTCAACACGACCGCCGAAGTGAAGGCGGAAACGGACTACTGCTGTACCTCCGGGAACGCCGTCGATGTGATTGAGGCGATTCCGGCCGGCAAGACGATTCTGTTCTGCCCCGACATGTTCCTCGGCGCGCACGTCAAGCGCATCACTGGCCGCGAGAACATCGTGGTCTGGATGGGGGAATGTCACGTGCACGCCGGCATCGACCCGGAACACATCAACCATATGCGCGCCAAGCATCCGGACGCTGAATTTCTCGTGCACCCGGAGTGCGGGTGCTCGACGAGTGTGCTCGATGCCGTGTCGAGCGGCGCGGTCTCCAGCCGGCAGCTGCAGATTCTGAGTACCGAGGGGATGATCAGACGGCCGGCGCAGAGTGCCTCGGACGAGTTCATCGTCGCCACTGAAATCGGCATTCTCCATCGGTTGCGCAAGGAGAATCCGACGAAGACGTTCTACGCCGCCAACGATCGCGCCAGCTGCGCCTACATGAAGGTGACGACGCTCCCCAAGGTGCTGCGTGCGCTTCAGAACATGGAGCATCGCATCACGGTACCGGCCAGCGTGGCCGCGAAGGCGAAGCTGGCCATTGACCGGATGGTCGCCATCGGCGGCAACCTGCCAGGCACGCCGCCGGGCCCCGGCGTCGATCCCGGCGAATGAGTCGCGTACCGATATCGTCGGACCTCTTCGGGTTTCCACTGACTGAGATCCCGCTGCGCCACGCGGTTCGTGCGGCGCTGCTTGAAGATCGCGCGTTTGACGATGTCACGACGATGGCCACGATCCCCGCATCGTCCGTGGCTCTCGCCCAGATCGCCGCACGCCGCGGTGGCGTGGTCTGCGGTGGGCCGCTGGCGGTCGAGGCGTTCCAGCAACTCTCGCCGCACGTGCGCGTCGAAGTCATTCGCGCCGACGGCACTGCGGTCGAGCGGGGCGATCCGGTGTTGCGCATCACGGGCCCGGCCCGTGCACTGCTGCAGGGGGAGCGCGTGGCACTCAACTACATGATGCACCTGTCGGGTGTCGCCACGCTGACGCAGACCTATGTGGATGCGATCGTCGGCACCGGCGCCCGCATCCTCGACACCCGAAAAACCACGCCTGGATTGCGACACGTCGAGAAGTACGCCGTGCGGTGCGGCGGTGGCGTGAATCACCGGATGGATCTGGCGTCGATGGCGATGCTCAAGGACAACCATCTGGCCGCTGTCGGCGGCGATATCGCGCAGGCGGTGGCGGCGGTGCGAGCAATCGTGCCTGAGGGGACGCTGGTGGAAGTCGAAGCCGATCGCCCTGCACAGGTGCGAGAGGCCATCGCCGCCGGCGCCGACGTGATCATGCTCGACAACATGTCGCTCGAGGACATGCGCGAGTGCGTGGCGATGATCGGCGACGCGGCGATCATCGAGGCCAGCGGCGGCGTGTCGCTGGCAACGGTACGCGGCATCGCGGAAACGGGTGTTCACTGGATCAGCGTGGGCGCGCTGACCCACTCGGCACCGGCGCTCGACCTCGGCCTCGACTTCCTGGCCTGACCATGCGGTGCGTCCGACGAGCGCTGGGCGCGTGACGCATCGGTCGCTCCGTCGTCGAATCTGCACGGTGTTCGGGCGCGTCTGCCCCAGCTGGTGCGATGGCGCACCGACTGGCATCGGCTCATCACGCGAGACCCATCATGCGTCGCTTCGCCGCTCTGTCAGCCGCAGCACTCGCCTTCGCCGCAGCACCGGTGTCGGCGCAGAATCTTCTTTCGACGGGCAGCTTCGAAGATCCCGCGCTGGCCCCGGGAACGACGTTCACGACCATCATGAATGGCGGCACGATCGGCGCCTGGAGCGTCACCGCCGGTTCGGTGGATCTGATCCGCAGCTACTGGGCGCCCGCCGACGGCTTCCAGAGCCTCGACCTGAACGGAAGCAGCTTCGGTTCGATTGCGCAGACCGTCGGGACCAGCAACGGAGGCCGCTACACGCTGACGTTCGCAATGGGCGGCAACACCGACAGTCAGGCCGACAAGGTCATGCGCGTGTGGTGGGGCTCACAGGATTTGGGAGTCTTTACATTCGCGCAGGCGGGCAACACCCGGACGAACATGAACTACCGAACCGTCACACTGGCGGGGCTGATTGCCGGCAGCGCCTCGACGACGCTGCGGTTCGAGGGTGCCGGTACCACGCCGTTCAACGGTGTCGCGCTCGACAACGTGAACATCACGCAGGACATCGTTCCGGAGCCGAGCATGCTGCTGTTGATGGCGACCGGAATGCTTGGAGCCCTCGGTATCGTCGCACGGCGGCGGCGCTCGCTGGCAGCGGCAATCGCGCGCACTGACGCGTAGGCCTTTACGCGGCTCTGCCGAAGCCTGCCGTCAGCGAACACTCAAGGCAGGTTCCGGCAGCTTCATCGGCACCTGCGGCTCGTTTGATACGACCAGCGGCACCTCGAGCACGGCGTCGGGGACGAAAGCGCGGCCAGCGGCGCGGAGATCGGCGGCGATTGCCACGCGTGTCGCATCCTGCGGACTCTGGAGACTCTCGCGCTGTTCCCGGAACCGCCGGCCGCTCTGCACGCAGAACAGATCGCAGAGCCGCAACTCGCGCTGCAGCGCGTCGAGCCCACGTTCGCGCAGGAGTCGCTGCGTCCGGCTCAGCACACAGGCACGGGCGTACAGCTCGATCGCCATGTTCGACAGGCGCTCCACCAGCATCTGACGGTCGATCAGCTGCTTCTTGTGCGCCACGATCGCCGCCTCGGTCGATGCGCGCAACTCGGCGACATGCTTCTCGAAGTACTTGCGATGCGGCTGGAGTCGGGCATGCATCGGCGTGTCCACGGTCGCCTCATCGCCCACACGAAGCGCGCTCTTGACCTTGTCCACAAAAAACTCGCTCAGAATCCCCATGTTCTTCATCGGGGCTTTCATCGCGTCTCCGATCTCCTTCAACGTCTCGGCCGGTCCCTGCACGCCGTTGAGTGCGATGAAGAGGCGCAGAATCTCGTTCGCGCCCTCGAAGATCCGGTTGATTCTCGCATCGCGCAGTTGACGCTCGTACGGCCACGGCTTCGAGAAGCCACGTCCGCCGGCCAGCTGCACCATCTCGTCCGCTGCGCGCCAGACGAGCTCCGACGCAAACACCTTCGCGCACGCCGCCTCCAGCGATGCATCGACGTCGGGGCGCGACATCAGCGACGTCAGCATGCCGATCATGCTGTCGGATGCATACTGATCGGCGGCGAGATCGGCCATCTTGCGCTGCGTGATCTCAAAGTCTGCCAGCGGCTTCCCGAACTGGATGCGCTCTTCCGCGTACTGCACGAACTGCCCGATGATCTGCCGTGTGCCGAGCGTGCAGCCAGCGGCAAGACTCAACCGGCCGGCGTTCAGCGCGTGCACCGCGACCTTGAACCCTTTTCCGACCTCGCCGAGCACATGATCGACGGGAACCTCGAGGTTGTCGAACCGGAGCTCCGCCTGGGTCGACGCCTTGATTCCAAGCTTTCGGAACGTCCGCTCCACGTAAAACCCCGGCATGTCGGGCCGGATGATGAACGCCGTCGGGCGCATCACGATCTTCCCGTCGCGCTCCACCGGAGTCTGGGCAAAGGTCGCCAGCACGCCAGCACGATGCCCGTTGCCAATCCAGTACTTGCGACCGGACAGCAGCCAGTGCGTTCCGGCGTCATTCAGCCGAGCCGTCGTGACAATGTGTTGCGCGTCGGACCCGGTTTCGGGTTCCGTGAGCGCATACGCAGCGAGCGTCTCACCGCGTGCGAGCATCGGGAGGTACCGCTGCTTCTGGGCGTCATTGCCATACAGCGCGATCGCCTTGCCGCCCAGGCCACAGTGCACGCCGATCAGTACCGCCAGCGACGCGTCGATCGCAGCCACCGCGGCGAAGACGCGAGCGTACCCCGCGGTGGAGAGGCCGAGCCCTCCGTACTCCTTCGGAATGCTGATTCCCATCAGCCCGATGCGTCCGAAGGCTTCGATCACCGATTCCGGGATCGTCTCCGCCTCATCAAACTCGTCGGGCCGAATCAGGTCGCCCACCAGAGCGTTGAGTTCGCGGATGATCCGCGACACCACCACCGCCTCCTCCGGATCACGCTGTTCCAGCGAGTCAGGATACGGAAAAATCAGATCGTCGTGAATCTCACCGGCAAACAGGCTGCGGGTGAAGGAGCGCGTGGCGGTACTCATGGCGGCAGATGCAATTGGTGATTCGATAGTTGCCAACGAAAGCTATGCGTGCGGCGCAGATGCTGTGAGGCAGATGGCGGACCCGCAGTCCCGGAGCAGATTGTACGCGAACTCTGAAACGACGCACGGACACTTGCGCAGGAGGTTTGAGGCGACTTGGCTTCGGCGGGGTATGGTGCAACGTGCCTCTGCGCTCAGCGCGTCACCAGACGCCAACCTGGCGTACCGACGCAGGCCCCAACGGAAGACCGAGAATTGCAATTATGATGCGACCCCGGACCCGTCGAACAGCGTGCGCAATGACCGGCCGGGCGTTGCGGCTGCGTGAGCGCCTGCGGCGTCTCGGGGGTCGCGACTTTCTCCTGCCGCTGCTTGTCAGTGCGCTGGTGCTGCTGACGGCGCTGTTCGCACAGTCGCCGCTTCGCGACGCAGCCACACGCACCGACGCCGCTGGTGCGCGACTCGCTCTGAGCGGCGCGTATCTGCTCATCGCCCCATTCTGCGCCCTGCTCGACATGCAGGCGCTTCTGACGATTCCACAGCACATCGCCGTCCTTGCCACACTCCTGACAGGATTCGTAGTCTGGCGAGTCGTATCGCTCGGCCGGAGCAGCTTCCTGCCATCGTGGCGCGGCGAGTTGATCCGGCTGATACTGACCGTGCTGGTCGTGCCATTTCTGGTCCTGTTGGTGAACGTGCTGGTGCCCCGACCCATGGCGCGCCTGGTGGTGGAGGACCCTGACACCGTCGTGGTGGATGTGCATGCGCACACCGCTTCATCCCACGACGCCCGACCCGACTGGAGGCCGGCGAAGGTGCGCGAGTGGCACCGACGGAGCGGGTTCAACGTGGCCTACATCACCGACCACAAACGATTTGGTGGTGCCGTGGATGGACTCGCGACCAATCCGCGACGTGCCGGTGATGGGGTGGTGCTCCTCTCGGGGCTGGAGCTCTACAGCGGGGGTCAGCATGTGAACGTACTCTCGATGACTGCGGGCGATTCGATCTTTGTCGATAGCGCTGATCATCTGCTGCGTGGCACGCGCCTCACGGATGGTCGGTTGCCGGTGATCGTGCAGACGATCCCGTTCAACTTCACGATGCTGGCAGGGCCGCAGCATGACTCACTCTCGCGGACCACGGCGATCGAGATCAACGACGGCGCACCGAAGGGTTTGACGGTTGGTGTCACACGCCACGCCGAGCTGCTGCATCTCGCCGATTCGCTCAACCTCGCGCTGGTGGCGGGCTCGGACAATCACGGCTGGGGCAACACCGTCAGCGGCTGGACGCTGGTCGGCGTGCCGGGATGGAGAGCGCTGACCCCTTCACAGCTCGCGGTGCAGCTGGAGACGGTGATGCGCCGTGGTCGTGGCGCCACCACG
>Ga0209490_10001292_pt1 | contig 24399 bp, 18 predicted proteins | sample MAT06_FD_187209 | JGI IMG/M metagenome (GOLD analysis project Ga0209490, IMG submission 187209) | Freshwater microbial communities from Lake Fryxell liftoff mats and glacier meltwater in Antarctica - MAT-06 (SPAdes) (version 2) | ecosystem: Environmental > Aquatic > Freshwater > Ice > Liftoff... | reverse complement strand
CGGTTCAACAACATTACAGAGATTTAAAAATAATGTCGCTTTATGAGGGTACTACCGGAATTCAAGCCATTGACTTATTGGGTAGAAAAGTAACTATGGAAAAAGGTAAGGCATTGAATTTATTAGTAAGCACTATAACCGCTTCAATTCAAGAATCTTTAAAATACCCAACTTTGGCAACAGCTGCTAATCAGCTTGCAACAGAGATGAAGGGTTTAGAAAAAACGTTAAAACATCTAAACCAATACGCATCAGCCGGAGAAATTGAGAGATATTTAGCAGATGCTACCGTTTTCATAGAAATGATCAGCTATATAGTAATTGGATGGCAATGGTTAAAAATGGGAACAATTGCAACTCAAATGCTAGAAAATAAAAGTCTCTCCAGCAAGGAAACTAACTTCTACAAAGGAAAAATTCAAACACTTTCATTTTATTGTAAATATGAGCTACCACATGCTAGTGCATTTGCTGAAACACTTTTAAATGAGCTTGAATTAACCAATATTAAAGAATTTGAGTTATTTAATTAACCACTATTAAGCAATAAGGCAATCTGATTTAATTATCTTTGATCAATAATAAATAGAACTATGTTAAAAGTAGGCGTATTTGGAGTGGGGCATTTGGGAAAATTTCATATCAATAATTGGAAAGAAATTCCGGGCATAAAGCTAATTGGCTTTTTTGATCCTAATAACGATAATGCAAAAGAAGTATCTGAAAAATATGGTCTAAAAAGATACATGGATGAAGAAAAGTTAATTGATGCATGTGATATTATTGATGTAATTACTCCTACTACTCAGCATTTTGAAATTTGCATGCAGGCCATTCGTAAAGGGAAACATGTATTCGTTGAAAAACCTATTACCCATACAATTCAAGAAGGAAGAGATTTAATGAACATGGTTAGAGAAGCAAATGTAAAATTGCAAGTAGGCCATGTAGAAAGATTTAATCCCGCATTTTTAGCTATTAAAGATTTGAGCTTAAATCCTATGTTTATAGAAGTACATAGACTAGCACAGTTTAATCCAAGAGGAACTGAAGTAAGTGTAATTCTAGATTTAATGATTCACGATATTGATATTATTTTAAGTTTAGTAAAAAGCGATGTAAAAAATATTGCTGCAAGTGGCGTTTCTGTAATGACTGAAACTCCAGATATAGCTAACGTTAGAATTGAATTCAATAATGGATGTGTAGCCAATTTAACAAGTAGCAGAATTAGCATGAAAAAAATGCGAAAGATGAGGTTATTTCAAAAGGATGCTTATATAGGAATTGATTTTTTAGAAAAGAAGACTGAAATAATTAAATTAAAACAACCAGAAGATACCAATGTTTTTTCTTTTGACATTGACACGCCTAATGGCAAAAAAACAATTGCAATTGCCACACCAACAATAGAACCATTAAATGCAATAAAGCTAGAACTAACTTCATTCGTTGATTCAATAATCAATAATAAACCAACTGTAGTAAGCGAACTAGACGGATTTCTTGCAATGGAAGTAGCGCATCAGATACTGGATAAAATTAGCAGTACTAGTATTCTGGTAAATAATTAATTGGTGAAAACCGAATGCAGACTTTAAAGAGAAATATCAGTGCTTATATTATAACCGACTATCTTTTTTCTATATTAACTGTTATAATATTCTGCTTTTTTTTTAATGATTTATCTGGTTCTTTATTAAAGATTATTTTCTTGCCAATATTTTGGTTATTCTTTTATTTACTTACTGGAAGCTACAGTAATTCATTATTCGAAAAATCGAGATTAAGCGAACTTACTGCAACATTCTTACATACTATTTTTGGTTGTTTGATACTTTTTTTTCTTCCCTTATTAAGTAGTGTTAACACAATTGAACGATTCTTCACTTACAATGCTTTGCAATTTATTTTCGTATTCTCTGGACGAATTATTTTATTGTTCAGTACCAAAAAAAAGATTGCTAAAGGAGAAATCTATTTTAACACATTAATAGTAGGCAATAATCCTAAGTCCATTAAGATTTTTGAAGCACTCAACAAAAATTTCAGGTACTTAGGCTTTAAAGCAATTGGGTTTTTAACTGTTCATCAAAGTGAAGTAAAGAACGGATTATCAAAGTGGATACCAATGCTAGGCTCTATTGATAATATCAATTCTATCATAGACCAAAACAATATTCAAATTGTAATAATTTCAATTGATAAAAAAGATAAACATTTAATTGAGCAATTGATAAGTAGTTTAATAAAAAAAGAAATAGACATAAAGCTCGTTCCAGATACCTTGGATATTCTATCAGGTTCAATCAAAACAAGTAATGTTTTGGGGGCAATGCTAATAAATATCCAAACTTCTGCCCTATCGCCTAAAGAAGAGCATTTTAAAAGATTGCTAGATATCCTCTTTTCAATTATAGGACTCATTTTTTTAACTCCTCTTCTTCTTTTCGTTTATATAAAAACATTATTAAGCTCAAAAGGAGATGCAATATATAGTCAGGAAAGAATAGGTTATAAAGGGAAGCCCTTTACCATTTATAAGTTTAGGAGTATGTACGAGAATGCAGAAATAGACGGCCCGGCCCTTTCTAGCGACAATGACCCAAGAATTACTAATTGGGGGAAAATAATGAGAAAGTGGCGTATTGATGAACTTCCTCAGTTATGGAATATATTACAAGGAAATATGAGTCTTGTAGGGCCCAGACCAGAAAGAAAAATGTATATCGATTTGCTTTCAGCAAAATCGCCCTATTATCAATATTTATTAAAAGCAAAACCAGGCTTAACATCTTGGGGAATGGTACAATTTGGATATGCTTCAACTATAGAAGAAATGCTGGAGAGAATGCAATACGACTTAATTTATATAGAAAACGCTTCGCTTATGCTCGACTTTAAAATTATGATGCATACGCTCAGAATTATTTTATCAGGCAAAGGAAAATAACTACCCAATTGCAAAAAAATAAAATAAATATCCTTCACTCATCTAACATTGACCATAACAAATGGGATGCAAAAGTTAGTGCTGCTCCTAATGGTCTCATTTATTCTACAAGTGCTTATTTAAATTTAATTTGCGATAATTGGCATGGTTTAATTGTAAATGATTATGAAGTAATAGCAGCACTACCCTATCGAAAAAAAGGATTTATAGCATATTGGTACACCCCTGCATTTATTCAACAACTCGGCTTTATTGGAACCATTAACAATGAATTGGCAATTCAATTAATAAATGCATTAAAAAGTAAGTATGCTTACGGAACTATTTTATTGAATTACGATAACCAGCAATTTTTAACAATAATTGAAGCTCTCCAAAAGTTAAATTATACTTTAGACCTTTCTCGTTCATTTCTAAACATCAAAAATGGCTTTAGAAAAGACCTTCAAAAAAATATTGAAAAGGCAATTCAGTTTCAGTTCAAATACGCCAATACTATTTCATTTAAAATAGCTATTGAAATGTATAAGACGAATCATGGAAAGGAATTAAAAAATATACATATTAAAGACTACAATAATTTTGAAAAGCTTTGCTATAAAATAAATTCAACCGAGCTAAAATGCTTTACCAGAGCCATTATTGATGAAGATCAACAAATTTTAGCAGTAGTTATTATTCTCCGAGATAATAAAAGGCTTTATAATATTTTAAATACTTCTACAAAAAAAGGTAAAAGCAAACAAGCTAATCATTTACTGTATAATTACTTGCTAGAAGAATTTGCCGAGCAAAATTTGGTATTCGACTTTGAAGGATCTTCTATTTCAGGGATTAGTGCTTTTTATGCTGCATTTGGGGCTTGTGAAGAAAAATATTTTATGCACCATTACAATCAACTTCCCTTTCCTCTTTCGCTAATCAATTAATATTTTCCTGCTAATATTGTTTCGGCAATAATTAAATCGATAGGGCGGGTGATTTTGATATTCGTGTATTCGCCATCAATTAAAAAAACTAGCTTCCCAAATGCTTCTACTACTGAAGCTTCATCTGTAAATGATTGATTGTAGGTTTGATCAAATGCAGGTAAAATAATATTACTTAAAAATGTTTGTGGGGTTTGAACTATTCTAACACTATTTCTATCTATTGAATGATGCTTACCTTCATCTTCAATTCGAACACTATCTGTTGAAGCTACTGCTGGTATTGCGCTCCCCAATAATAAGCTTTGTTCAAAACAACGAGTAATCAATTCTGGAGATACTAAACAACGAACACCATCATGTACAAATATTACAGAAGGTTCATTCACCATCTTTAATCCATTTTGAACAGAATGAAACCTGGTTTCGCCACCAATAACAATTGTTGATTGATCAGCAATATTTAATTCTTTTATTAAATTGTCGCCAGCATCTAAATATTCCTTAGGTAACACTACAATGAAAAAGATATCCGAGTATGCTTTTAAGAAAGCAGTAATTGTATGCCACAAAATTGACTTATTCTTTAACAATAAAAATTGCTTAGGAAGCGAATTACCCATTCTACTTCCTGAACCTCCTGCTGTTATAATTGCAATTTTTTTCATTAACTAAAGATGGCAACCATGTTTAAACCTTTATTATTTCTTACTCCTCTGTACATACCTGCACTATTAAAAATTAATGCCGAATTACCTTGAGCATCTACACCAATCATACCACCTTCACCATTAATAGCAATCAACTTTTCGTGCACTACTTTTTTCATTGCTTCTTCTAAGCTAAGCCCTTTGTATTCCATTAAACAACTTACGTCATAAGCTGCTACACTTCTAATAAACATCTCTCCATGCCCAGTACAACTAATTCCACAAGTATTGTTATTGGCATATGTTCCAGCACCTATCATTGGACTATCACCTATTCTACCATATTTCTTATTGGTCATTCCACCAGTTGAAGTTGCAGCAGCTATATTACCATTAGAATCACAAGCCACAGCACCAACTGTACCAAATTTTTTATCTTTTAATAATTCTTCAAGATGATGATTGGTATGATCTAATGAATAATTATCTGAGTCGCGAATTGCTTTCCATTGATCGTATCTAAACTGAGAGAAAAAAAACTCATCAGGCTCCAATTTTACACCTTGTTTAATAGCAAAGTCATTTGCACCTTTACCACTTAAAAAAACGTGATTGCTATTGCGCATTACTTCAGCTGCAAGTTCGATAGGGTTTCTTACACTTCTAACTCCAGCTACAGCCCCAGCAGAGAGGTCGCTGCCGTCCATTATTGCAGCATCCATTTCTTGAACTCCTTTTTTAGTAAATACCGAACCTCTGCCTGCATTAAACAATACATTGTCTTCTAAAATTACCAAAGCAGCTTTTACTGCATTTACAGCAGTTCCACCTTGCTCTAAAACTGCATAACTAATGTTTAATGCTTGTTGCAACCCTACGGAGTACGCTTGTTCTAATTCAGGCGTCATATCTTCTTTAAGAATTGTACCTGCCCCGCCGTGTATTGCTATTGTAAAGTGATTCATGAAAAAACATTTAGAATACGAAATTAGAAATTAAGTGAGCAACAATATTCGAATATATTTTCACTTTCCTTAGATAGCATTGAATAGAACCATTCATTCTTTAAACAGTTGTTAACAGCAACTTGCACTCTTTAAGCAATTTGTCTTTGTCAATAGCCGCTGTCCCTACTTCTTCACATACCATCCCACCAGCTATATTAGCCATTTCAGCAGCAAGATGCATATTATTGGTTGTTCCATAAACTAATGAGGCAACAGCAATAACAGTATCCCCAGCTCCACTAACGTCGGCAATATTTCTAATATGTGTAGGGATTATCAAGGATTTATTATTATGCTGATAAAAAACTCCTTTCTCCGATAAAGTAATAAATGATATTGAATGATTCAGTTCTTTTACAAGCGACTCATGAATTTTATTAAGCGATTCAATATTTATTTGATCAACAGTTAAATTAAGTCCCTCTTTAACTTCTTTAATGTTTGGTTTAAAAAGAGTAATATTTTTATACTCAAGGAAGTTTTTCCTTTTAGGATCTACTGCAGTTATTACATTATTTGCAATGCATAAAGCAGTTACTTTTTCAATCACTTTTTTGGTAATCACTCCTTTGTTATAATCTTCAAATATAAGTATTTGAGGATGCTGTTCTTTAATATAAGTTTCTACCGAATTAATAAGTTGATCTTCTAAATCAGTATCTAAATCAGAAGTAATTTCTGCATCTAAGCGCATCATTTGTTGATTACGACTCATTACGCGCATTTTATTTGTAGTAATTCTTTTAGAAGAGCTGATAACTGAGCTAATATCAATTTCTTTTTTACTCAACATTAATTTTAGTTGATCTCCATCAGCATCATTTCCAATTACAGAAATAATTGCCGTTGAAGCACCCAATGATGCAGTATTTAAAGCCACATTAGCTGCCCCACCTACACGTAATTCTTTTTTATTTAGAGTTACAATTGGCACAGGTGCTTCTGGCGATATTCTATCAACATGCCCCCACCAGTATGTGTCGAGCATAATATCTCCTATTATAACAATTTTAATTTTTGCAAAGTCAGCAAATAATTGATCAAAATTCATTCACTTATTTTTTTGATTTACGAACAGCAATAAAATACAATGGTATTCCTATTAAGGTAATAATTAACCCAGGCCATGTAAATTCTGGTTTATAAATTATTAATGAAACACAGAAACTAGTTCCCAACAAAATATAAATAGCAGGAAGAATAGGATAACCAATTGCTTTATATGGTCGTTCCATATCAGGACGTTTTTTTCTTAAAATAAATATACCTGCAATGGTGAGTACATAAAATATTACTACAATAAATGAAACCATGTCTAATAAATCGCCGTACTTGCCGCTCAAGCAAAGTAAACTTGCAACAATACATTGAGCCCACAAAGCCCATTCAGGAACTGCATTTTTATTTAGTGTTCCAGCTTTTTTAAAAAACAATCCATCTTGTGCCATTGTATAATAAACTCTTGCACCAGCTAAAATTAATCCATTATTACATCCAAAAGTTGAAATCATAATCATTGCAGCAATTACATATGTTCCTATGTTTCCAAATATTACGTTTGATGCAGCTACAGCTACTCTATCTGCTTTTGCAAAAGCAATTTCATTTAAAGGAAGTACCCCTAAATACATTAAGTTAGTAGATACATAAATTACAGTAACTATTAATGTTCCTAATAATAAGCTTAGCCCAATATTTTTTTGTGGATTTTTAATTTCACCTGCAATAAAAGTTACATTGTTCCAGGCATCACTACTGAATATTGAACCTACCATTGATGCTGCTATTGCACCTACGGCAGCAGCTCCTAGCAACGGTACAATTATAGTTGTATCAAAAGCAACATCAGCACCATTATGAACGAGTTTCTGCATTTGCCATGCATTTGTCCAGTTGGCACTCCAAACCTCAGGCTTAAGCATAATAAAACCGAAAATAATCAATCCGAAAAGGGATAATAATTTGGTAACAGTAAAAGTGGTCTGAATCATTTTACCACCTTGAACACCCTTAGTATTGATATAGGTTAATAACATGATCATTAAAATAGAAACTATTTGCGCATTATAAACATGCAAGCTCCCAATACTGAAAAGAATATTAGCTTCAACTAATTCAAGTGAAGGAAAAAAGTATCCAGCAAACTTGCAAAATGCAACACCAACAGCTGCAATGGTTCCAGTTTGAATTACTGCAAAAAAGCTCCATCCATAAAGAAACCCAGTAAGCGGATTATAAGATTCTTTCAAATAAACATACTGTCCGCCAGCTTTAGGAAACATGGAGCTCAGCTCACCGTAACTAAGGGCTGCAGTTAAAGTCATAAATCCAGTAATTAGCCAAACAACAATTAACCATCCAGCACTTCCTACATTGCGGGAAATGTCTGCGCTAACAATAAATATTCCCGAGCCAATCATACTACCTGCAACAATCATGGTTGCATCGAGTAGCCCAAGTGTAGGTTTAAAAGTATTGGTTGTTTCCATAAAAATTCCCGCTCTTTTTGGAGCGGGAATGAAGATAATAAATATGATTGATGAAATATTACTTCTTAGGATACAACTTATTTAAACCTATTACCAATTCATTGGTAATATTATAAGTGCTATCCTTTAAATACATAAATTCTGGGGCACTCGAAAAAATATAAGCATACCCATGATCTTTATTATAATCTTTTAGGAAATCTTCAATTTTCTTCTTAACGTCTTGTAATTTTTTGAAGCTTTCGTCTTGCATTTCTTGAGCCATCATTTGCTCCTTACCTTGGTAAGTTTTTTCTAATTGAACCAATTCTTGTTGTCTGTTTGCTAATTCAGCTTGAGATAAACTTTGAGCAGCTTTTTGCAAATCTTGGTACTTTCTAGTAAAAATAGTTTTTAGTTCATTTAGCTGACGACTATTAGTTTGATCTTTTGTTTGTAAAACGCTTCTAATTTCTTTAAAATATTCAAAATTATTTTGAATAGAATCAGATTCAAAATAGGCGATTTTAAAATTACCAGTAGGAATTGATTTTGCGTTATCTGATTTAGCAATTGTAGGTTTATTGCCACCAAATTGCATAAAAAGTAAAGCAGTTACAGCAATAGCAGTAGCAATAGTAAGTCCGGTTAAAAAATTTTTCATATTAATTATTTATAAAGAAAACTGGTTTGTGTTAACCCTCATTAGTAAAAAAGTAGGAAGCATTCGCTTCCTACTTTTTATTTTATTTGAAAAAACTTAACTATTCCTCATCATCAAAGCTCATCGCTTCTTTGGTGGTAGCAAGTACTTCATATTCTTCTTTACTTCCTACGATCATGTTCTCAAATTCTTTTTGACCAGAACCTGCAGGAATTAAATGTCCAGTAATTACATTCTCTTTTAATCCTAACATTGTATCAGTCTTACCTTGAATAGCAGCTTGACTTAATACTTTAGTAGTTTCTTGGAATGATGCAGCTGAAATCCAGCTTTGTACACCCAATGAAGCTTTTGTAATACCTAATAATACTGGAGTTGCAGTTGCTGGTTTAGCATCTCTAACTTCAACTAGTTGTTTATCGCTTCTACGTAGAATAGAATTTTCTTCTCTAAACTCACGTACAGTAACGATTTGACCAGCTTTCATTTTAGTACTTTCACCACCATTTGTTACAACTTTCTTATCGTAGATTCTGTCGTTCTCTTCAATAAAGTCGAAGCGATCTTCTAAATCTTCCTCTAAGAATTTAGTATCTCCAGCATCTACAATTTCAACTTTCTTCATCATTTGGCGAACTATTACTTCAACGTGCTTATCATTGATACGCACACCTTGTAAACGATACACTTCCTGAATTTCATTAACAACATATTCTTGTACAGCAAATGGTCCTTTAATTGCTAATATATCAGCAGGAGCAGTTTGACCGTCAGACATTGGAGTTCCCGCTTTTACGAAATCACCATCTTGAACAAGAATTTGACGAGTTAATGGAACCAAATATTTCTTCACCATTCCGTCGCGCGACTCAACGATAATCTCACGATTACCACGTTTTACGTTACCAAATGATACAACACCATCAATTTCACAAACAATAGCAGGGTTGCTTGGATTACGTGCTTCAAATAATTCAGTTACACGCGGTAGACCACCAGTAATATCTCTTAGTTTACCAAGGATACGTGGTATCTTAACCAATACTTGACCAGCTTTTACTTCATCTCCTTCTTCAACACCAATGTGAGATCCTACTGGTAAGTTATATTGTTTAATGTCCTTTCCTTCTACAATAATTGTAGGGATTTTGGTTTTGTCTTTTGTTTCAATAACCACTTTTTCACGGTGACCGGTTTGCTCATCAGACTCATCGCGATAAGTAATACCATCAAGGATATTTTCGAACTTAATACTACCAAGTGATTCGGCAACTATTACGTTGTTAAATGGATCCCATGTACAAATAATATCTCCTTTTTTAACTTGAGCACCATCTTTAATACTTAAAGTAGAACCATAAGGAACGTTGTTAGTGATCATTAGACGATCATTCTTAACGTCCATAATTCTAACCTCACCTGTACGACCAATTACTATTTTAGATTTAACACCTTCATTGTTTACAACATCAACAGTTCTTAAACCATCAAATTGAATAGTACCATCAAACTTAGCAATCAATCCAGACTCGATGGAAGCAGATCCTGCAACCCCACCCACGTGGAAAGTACGCAAGGTTAGCTGTGTACCAGGCTCACCAATTGATTGAGCAGCAATGATACCAACGGCATCACCTCTTTGTGCTAGATAACCTGTTGCTAAGTTTTTACCGTAACACTTAACACAAACACCACGCTTGCTTTCGCAAGTAAGTACCGAACGTATTTCTACAGTTTCTATTCCTACTTCATCAATTAATTTTGCAACGTCAGAAGAAATTTCTTCACCAGCAACAATAATTAATTCTTCAGTTATAGGATGGTACACATTGTGCAAAGAAGTACGACCTTCAATTCTATCTGCTAAGCCTTCAATAATATCTTCATTATCTTTTAAAGCACTTGTTGCATTACCACGTAATGTTCCACAGTCTTCTTCAGAAATTACTACGTCTTGAGATACGTCAACTAATCTACGAGTTAAGTAACCAGCATCCGCAGTTTTTAATGCTGTATCGGCAAGACCTTTACGAGCACCGTGTGTAGAGATAAAGTAATCTAATACGTTCAATCCACCTTTAAAGTTAGAAAGAATCGGATTTTCAATTACCTCAGAACCTGAGCTACCACTTTTACGAGGCTTGGCCATCAATCCACGAATACCTACTAACTGTTTAACCTGAGTTTTACTTCCTCGAGCACCAGAATCCAACATCATAAATACAGAGTTGAAACCTTGGTTATCGATAGTCATTTCATGAATCAATGATTCAGTAATCTTCATATCCACTCTACCCCAAATATCAATTACAGCATTGTAACGCTCATTATTGGTTATTAAACCCATATTGTAATTACTCCAAACTTCTTCAACTTCATTCTTTGCACTATCCAACAATTCATTTCTTAATGCTGGTACAATTAAATCATTAACACTGAATGATAATCCACCACGGAATGCCATACGGAATCCTAGTGTTTTAATTTCATCTAAGAATTTAGCAGTTGTAGGAACATCTGTAATCTTAATGATATCTCCGATAATTTCTCTTAAACTTTTTTTAGTTAATAATGCATTAATATATCCTACTTCAACAGGAACATGCATATTAAATAAAACACGACCAACAGTTGTTTCAATTAATTTCTTAACGATAACACCTTTCTCACGAACATTAGTTCTTACTCTAATATTAGCGTGTAAATCAGCAACACCTTCATTGTATGCAATGATAACTTCATCCATACTATAGAAAGCCATTCCTTGACCTTTGATGGTTTCTGTAGGAGTAGTTTTTCTTCCTTTAGTAATATAATACAATCCTAATACCATGTCCTGAGAAGGAAGTGTAATTGGTGTACCATTTTGCGGGTTCAAAATATTGTGTGATGATAACATCAACAATTGGGCTTCTAACACCGCAGCATTACTTAATGGAACGTGAACCGCCATCTGATCACCATCAAAATCCGCGTTGAATGATGAGGTTACCAATGGGTGAAGTTGAATTGCTTTACCTTCTACCAATTTAGGCTGGAAAGCCTGTATTGACAAACGGTGTAGCGTTGGGGCACGGTTTAACATTACCGGGTGACCCTTCAAAATATTTTCGAGAATATCCCAAATAACAGCTTCTTTACGATCAACTAATTTCTTAGCAGACTTTACTGTTTTTACAATACCTCTTTCAATTAATTTTCTAATAATAAATGGCTTAAACAATTCAGCAGCCATGTCTTTAGGTAATCCACACTCATGAATTTTTAATTCTGGTCCTACTACAATTACAGAACGACCTGAGTAATCTACACGCTTACCTAATAAGTTCTGACGGAAACGACCTTGCTTACCTTTTAAAACATCTGATAAAGATTTCAAAGCACGACCACCTTCTGCTTTAACAGCATTTGATTTACGTGAGTTATCGAATAAACTATCGATCGCTTCTTGTAACATACGTTTTTCATTACGTAAGATTACTTCAGGAGCTTTAATTTCTAACAAACGCTTTAAACGGTTGTTACGAATAATTACACGACGGTATAAATCGTTCAAATCAGATGAAGCAAAACGGCCTCCATCTAAAGGAACTAATGGACGTAATTCTGGAGGAATAACTGGAATGTATTGCATTACCATCCACTCTGGTTGGTTGGTAATTCTAGTGCTAGCATCGCGGAAAGATTCAACTACGCTCAAACGCTTTAAGGCATCTGCTTTACGTTGTTGTGAAGTTTCTGTAGCTGCTGCATTACGCAATGAAAAACTCAATTCATCCAAATCAATTCTTTCTAACAAACCATGAACTGCTTCCGCACCCATCTTAGCGATGAATTTGTTCGGATCTTCATCCGGCAAATACTGGTTGTCTTTAGGAATATTATCTAGGATATCTAAGTATTCTTCTTCGGTTAAAAGATCTCCCATTCCTAGGTTTTCTTTAATACCGCCTTGTAATACTACATAACGCTCATAGTAAACAATTGTCTCTAATTTCTTAGAACTCATACCCAAGAGGTAACCAATTTTATTTGGCAAACTTTTGAAGTACCAGATATGAACAACAGGAACTACTAACTTAATATGTCCCATGCGCTCGCGACGAACTTTCTTTTCAGTTACTTCTACACCGCAACGGTCGCACACGATACCTTTATATCGGATACGCTTGTATTTTCCACAAGCACATTCGTAATCCTTTACTGGTCCAAATATTCTTTCGCAGAATAAGCCATCACGTTCAGGCTTATAAGTACGATAGTTAATGGTTTCAGGTTTTAATACTTCACCAAAACTTCTTTCTAAAATACTATCTGGCGATGCCAAACTAATAGTGATCTGCGAAAAAGTAGGTCGTTGTTTGTTTTCTCTTTTGATTGCCATATCGATGTTGAGAATTTGAATTGTTTTTGTTAATCGAACTTAAGATCTAATCCTAAGCCTCTTAGTTCATGTACCAATACGTTGAATGATTCAGGCACTCCTGCTTTAGGAATATTATCTCCTTTAACGATTGCTTCATAAGTCTTTGCGCGACCAATGATATCATCCGATTTAAGGGTTAATAATTCTTGCAGAATATTTGCTGCTCCATACGCTTCCAATGCCCACACTTCCATCTCACCAAAACGCTGACCACCAAATTGTGCTTTACCTCCCAATGGTTGTTGAGTAATTAAACTGTACGGTCCGATAGAACGGGCGTGCATTTTATCATCAACCATATGGTGTAATTTGATCATATAAATAACACCTACTGTTGCTTTCTGGTGGAAACGCTCTCCAGTTTCACCATCATACAAATAAGTATGACCGTTTCTTGGAATTCCAGCATCTACGCAATATTGCTCAATTTGATCGGTTGAAGCACCATCAAAAATTGGTGTAGCAAAACGTAGACCTAAACGTTTTCCAGTCCATCCTAGTATAGTTTCATAAATCTGACCAAGGTTCATACGAGAAGGTACTCCCAATGGATTAAGAACAATATCAACTGGTGTTCCATCTTCCATAAATGGCATGTCTTCTGCACGTACAATCTTAGCAACTATACCTTTATTACCATGGCGTCCAGCCATTTTATCACCCACTTTTAATTTACGTTTAACCGCTAAGTAAACTTTAGCTAATTTCAAAACACCAGCTGGTAATTCATCACCAATTGAGATATTGAATTTTTCGCGTTTGTATCTACCTAACTCTTCATTAAACTTAATGCTGTAATTGTGTAATAAAATGTTGATCTGATCATCAGTTTTTACTTCTGAAGTCCAACCCAATGGATTTACATTCTGATAGTCGATAGTTGCAAGGTTCTTTTGATTGAACTTAGCACCTTTACCAATCAGCATTTCACCAAAGTTGTTGTTTACGCCAGAAGAAGCTTTGTCTTTCAATAAAATTTGTAACTTTTCTAGTAACAATTCTTTAATTACTTCAACATTCTGCTGATGAACTTTTTCTACTTTTTCCAACAATGCTTTCTCACGAATCTTTCCGTTTTTATCTTTCTTAGCGCGTTGGAATAATTTTTTATCAATAACAACACCTTCAGTTCCGTTAGGAGCTTTTAAAGAAGCATCTTTTGCATCACCTGCTTTGTCGCCAAAGATTGCACGCAATAATTTTTCTTCTGGTGTTGGATCAGATTCTCCTTTAGGAGTAATCTTACCGATAAGGATATCGCCTTCTTTAATTGTTGCACCAATTCTAATGATTCCGTGTTCGTCCAAATCCTTAGTTGCTTCTTCAGAAACGTTAGGTATATCTGGAGTTAATTCTTCTTCACCTAATTTGGTATCACGTACTTCTAATTCATATTCATCAATATGCACAGAAGTAAATAAATCTTCGCGAACTACTTTTTCGCTGATTACAATAGCATCTTCAAAGTTGTATCCTTTCCAAGGCATGAATGCAACTTGGAGGTTACGACCTAATGCTAATTCACCATCTTTTGTAGCATATCCTTCAGTTAAGAAATCACCTTTCTTAACTTTCTGACCTTTTTTTACAGCAGGGTTTAGATTGATACAAGTTGCTTGGTTTGTTTTGATGAATTTAGTTAGTTTATAAACTTGTAAATCATCATTAAAACTTACCAAACGATCAAGATCATTTCTATCGTAACGAACATGTATTTCATTTGCATCAACAAATTCAACAACACCATTACCATCTGCGTGAATTTGAATACGTGCATCACGTGCAGCTTTTCCTTCTAACCCCGTACCTACAATAGGAACTTCAGGAATTATAAGTGGAACAGCTTGACGTTGCATGTTAGATCCCATCAACGCACGGTTGGCATCATCATGTTCTAAGAAAGGAATAAGAGAAGCACTCAAACCAACAATTTGGTTAGGAGCCACGTCCATATATTCTACGTCTTCTTTATCTAAAATTGGGAAGTCGCCAGTTTCACGAGATATTACTTTGTCTTCCGCAAATTCACCTTTTTCTGTAAGTGGGGTATTACTCTGCGCAATTTTTGCACTATCTTCTTCTTCTGCACTAAGGAAAGTTAATTCCTTCATGTTCACTTTACCATTTTCAACTTTACGGTATGGAGTTTCAATGAATCCCATATCGTTAATAGCTGCGTGAACACACAAAGTAGAGATCAAACCAATGTTTGGTCCTTCTGGTGTTTCAATGGTACATAAGCGACCGTAGTGAGAATAGTGTACATCACGAACTTCAAAACCTGCACGCTCTCTACTTAAACCTCCGGGCCCAAGTGCGGAGATACGACGCTTGTGCGTGATCTCACTAAGTGGATTGGTTTGATCTAAGAATTGTGATAACTGAGATGTTCCGAAGAATGAGTTAATTACAGAAGATAATGTTCTTGCATTAATCAAATCCACTGGAGTAAATACTTCATTATCACGAACGTTCATACGCTCTCTAATGGTACGAGCCATACGAGCTAAACCAACACCGAACTGAGCATATAATTGCTCACCTACTGTACGAACACGACGATTGCTCAAATGATCAATATCATCAACTTCGGCTTTAGCGTTGGTTAAACGCACGAGGTATTTAATGATTTCAATGATATCTTGTTTAGTTAATACCTTTTTAGTTAAAGGATATTCTAGACCTAGTTTTCTGTTGATTTTATAACGACCAACTTCTCCTAAATCATAACGCTTATCACTGAAGAATAATTTATCGATAATACCACGAGCAGTTTCGTTATCAGGTGCATCAGCTCCACGCAATTGGCGATAGATATGTTGAACCGCTTCTAACTCACTGTTTGAAGTATCTTTATTTAAGGTATTGTAAATGATTGCGTAATCACCACCTACATCTTCTTTCTGAATGAATACGCTTTTAACTTCCATTTCTATAATGGTAGCAATGCCTTCTTCATCCAAAACCGTATCACGCTCCATTACAATTTCGTTACGCTCAATGCTCACAACTTCACCAGTATCTTCATCAACAAAATCTTCTACCCAAGTACGAAGTACACGAGCAGCTAATTTGCGACCAACCTGATTAGCTAATGATTTTTTATCGGCTTTAACTTCATCAGCCATTCCGAATAATTCTAGAATGTCTTTATCAGTTTCAAAACCAATAGAACGCAACAATGTTGTTACCGGGAATTTCTTCTTACGGTCGATGTAAGCATACATCACGTTGTTGATATCGGTAGCAAATTCCATCCAAGCTCCTTTAAAAGGAATAACTCGAGCAGAATAGATTTTTGTTCCGTTGGGGTGAACAGACTGACCAAAGAATACACCTGGAGAACGATGGAGTTGGGATACTACTACCCTTTCTGCACCATTAATCACAAATGTTCCGCGAGGAGTCATGTAAGGAATATTTCCTAAGAAAACATCCTGTACGATTGTTTGGAAATCCACGTGCTCTTCATCGTTGCAACTTAAACGCAGCTTAGCTTTTAAAGGCACTGCATAAGTTAGTCCGCGCTCCATACACTCATCTATAGTGTAACGTGGCGGATCAATGAAATAGTCCAAGAATTCCAGAACGAAGATGTTACGGGTGTCTGTAATAGGAAAATTTTCCTTGAACACACGAAACAATCCCTCTACGTTACGCTTATCGGGCGTAGTTTCTAACTGGAAAAACTCACTGAAGGATTCTAATTGAATGTCGAGTAGGTCTGGGGCATCAGCCAGATGTTTAGTTTTACCGAAGCCGACCCTGTTGTGCAATGTTGTAGTAGACATATGTATGTAAAACCGGTTTTTGTACAAAAAATTTCGGGAGAACTTACAGGTTCTCAAAACGCTGAAAATCAAGTATTTATAAAGGAATTTGTTATCATACAGTAAGTATATATGCTAACTAGCCCAAAATAAAGGATGGCAAAGGTAAGGAATGCCTAGAAATGGCAAAAACAAATTTTACGCCAAACTGTTAAATGTGGATAAATGATTGTTAAAAAGCAATAAGTCTTACCAAATCTTTGCTCTATCAGTTGGTTTTCTATATAATTTGCTCTTTTCTGTTACATTAAATGCTGTATAAAAAGGATCAAAATTGGCCAATGGACCATTTACCCTGAATTCCTCAGGAGAATGTGGATCAGTAGTAATTCTGGTTCTCATTGTTTCGGGTCGGGTTTTTAAGCGCCATGCTTGAGCATACCCAAGGAAAAAGCGTTGATCTGGTGTAAAGCCATCAATTTTATCGGAACTCATTCCCTGTTTAGTTAATTTAAATGCATCATAGGCTATTGCCAATCCACCAATATCTGCCAAATTTTCTCCCAGTGTTAATGCGCCATTTACATGCAAACTATCGAGCACAACAAATTGATTATACTGATTAATTACTCCAGCCGCTTTTGCTGTAAACTTTTCTCCATCACTTTTAATCCACCAATCTTTTAAATTCCCTTGAGCATCATACTGCCTTCCTTGGTCATCAAAACCATGCGTCATTTCATGGCCAATAACCAAACCAATTGCCCCATAATTAATTGCATCATCTGCATTTAATTCAAAGAAAGGAGATTGAAGTATTCCTGCAGGAAAAACAATCTCATTAAACGTAGGGTTATAATATGCATTAACAGTTGGTGCAGTCATCCCCCACACTGTTTTATCAACCTGCTTTCCAATTTTTTCTATGCTCTCTTTATAATCGTGTTTTGCTACCTGAATTAAATTTCCAAAAAAATCATTCCGCTTAATTTCAACATCATCATATTTTTTCCATTTATCGGGGTATCCAATTTTTTTAATTATTGATGCAAGTTTTTCCTGGGCTTTTTGTTTAGTAGAATCACTCATCCAATCTAATTTGGCAATTCTTGCTTTGAATGCTTTTTGCAAATTGTTTACCAACTCATCCATTCTTTTTTTAGCTTCTGCCGGAAAATATTTTTCTACATAAACTTCCCCAAGTAAATCTTTAAGGTGACTATCGGTACTATTAACCATTTTCTTCCATCTGTCTTCCTGCTTTTTAACTCCAGAAAAAATTTTTCCAAAAGAAAATCTTTCTTCTCTAAAAACTTTACTAAGCGATGATGAGTTAGAAGAAATATAATCGAACTTTACTTTGTCTTTCCATGCTTGAATTGGCATTGATGCAAGCAAACTACTTAATGCCTCATAGTATTTTGGCTGTGCTACATTAATGCTATCTGTAGAAATACCCATTTTTGTAAATGTGCTGATCCAATCGATATTAGCAGTTCTTTTTTGCAAATCGGCAACCGACATTTTATTGTAATTTTTAATAGGGTCTCTTTGCTCTACAGGAGACAAATGAGAAGCCGCCAATGCAGTTTCAACTGCCAATATAGATGCTGCGCTTTTATTTGCGTCTGCAGTATTTGCTCCTGTTAATTCAAAATACTTAGCTGCATGTGCAACCAATTTATTTCTTTGATCTATAGTGATGGAATCTTTTTTGGTGTAGTAATCTTTTTCAGGAAGTGTAGTTCCGGTTTGAGAAAGCACTAAAATATTTTTTGCACTATTTCTTTCATCTGCACCTACATAAAATCCGAATAAGTTTCCTTGATTTTCTAAACTCATGTCTGTAAGTAATATTACCAGTTCCTTATAATTTTTGACTGCATCAATTTTAGCAAGAGTTGGTTTTAGTGGCTCAAATCCTTTTTTCTCTATCTCTACCGTATCCATTCCGCTTGCATAAAAATCGCCTACTTTTTGAGCAGCGCTACCACTAGGATGATTTGTTTTAGCAGATGTTTCATCTAAAATAATGCGCATTTTTTTTAGGTTCTCACCATATAATGTATAAAAACTACCCCATCCACTTTGATCATCAGGAATCTTAGCATTTTTAATCCAGCTCCCATTGGCATAACCAAAGAAATTATCATCTGGCTTTATAGAAGTATCCATTCCGGCTTTGTCAAAAAACTCAGTTTTAGATTTACTGTTATTACATGCAGCAAGCATCAAACAAAAAATAGAGAATGATAGAAAGTACTTTTTCATAAAAATCATTTAGGACTACTAAATTACAATAAAAAAAATACCCCATTACCGAAAAATCGGAATGGGGTATTTTGATTATGAAGAGTTGATTTAATTACTTTACTTCAACTTCAGCACCAGCATCTTTTAATTTTGTAGCAACTTCTTCAGCTTCTGCTTTAGAAACGCCTTCTTTAACTGCTTTTGGAGCGCTGTCTACTAAATCTTTAGCTTCTTTCAAACCTAAGCCAGTTAATTCTTTTACGATTTTAACTACACCTAATTTGCTAGGACCGCCGCTAACCAAGATAACATCAAATGCTGTTTTCTCTTCAACTGCAGCTGCACCGCCGCCATCTCCACCAGCACTCATTACAACTGCTGCTGCTGCTGGTTCGATACCGTAATCAGCTTTTAAAACGTCTGCTAATTCTTGAACTTCTTTTACTGTTAAGCTTACTAATGTTTCAGCTAATACTTTTACGTCTGCCATATGTTTAAATTTTTCCCGTCTTCATTTTCGTTATAGAATCCGACGGAGGTTTTAAAAAAATTTGCCTTTATTGTCCCTCAGGCCTGGGATGTTTTGAGTTATGAATTATGAGTTATGAGTTAAGAATTCTTAATTAATAATTCATAATTCATAATTCTATTTAGCAACTGCCACTTCAGCTTGCTTTTCGTGGTGGTGCAATAATGCAGCCAATACGCGCTTAGCAGGAGATTGTAACAATCCAATAACTTCTCCAATCAATTCGTTCTTAGTTTTGATTTGAGTTAATGCTTTTAGGTTATTATCACCAGTATAAATATCACCATTAATAAAAGCTGCTTTTAGGGCTGGCTTTTCTGCATTTCCTTTCTTACGAAAAGCGCTGATGATTAAAGCTGGTTCTTTAGGATTTTCAGAGAACATCAATGCAGTTACATTGTGTAACGAATCGAAAATACCTGCATATTTTTCTGCATCTAATGATTCTAAAGCCTTACGAATTAAAGTGTTTTTAGCCACTTTCATTTCTACATTCTTATCAAAACAAGTTCTACGTAATTTAGTAACCTGCTCAACAGAAAGAGATTCTGTATCTGTGATATAGAAATTGTTGTACTGAGTAAATTTTTCTTTCAGTAGTTCAATTACTTCATTTTTTTGATCTTTTGTCATAACTAATTTTTTTAAAAACCCGGGTCATTTCATCAAGCATTGCTGCTAAATAATCGCCAGGATTAGTTCATTAATGATTTAGTGTCTAAAGTAATACCTGGGCTCATTGTACTTGCCATACTTACACCTTTCAAATAAATACCTTTTGAAGATGATGGCTTTAGTTTGATGATTGCATTAATTAGTTCATTACTGTTTTCGGTAAGCTTATCTGGCGAAAACGAAATTCTACCAACAGATGCATGAACAATACCAGCTTTATCTACTTTAAATGCAATTTTACCGCCTTTAACTTCATTAACTGCTGCTGCAACATCATTTGTTACAGTACCAGTTTTAGGGTTTGGCATTAAATTACGTGGCCCTAGTACTTTACCTAATTTACCAATCTTAGGCATTACAGATGGAGTTGCGATGATAACATCAACATCTACCCATCCACCTTCGATTTTAGTGATAAACTCGTCTAACCCAACAAAATCTGCACCTGCTTCTCTAGCAGCTGCTTCTTTATCTGGAGTACAAAGTACCAATACTTTTTTTGTTTTACCAGTACCATGAGGTAATGATACAGTACCACGAACTTGTTGATCTGCTTTTTTAGGATCTACACCCAAACGGATATGTAAATCAACAGAACTATCAAATTTTGTACAATTAATTTCTTTTACTAGAGTGGAAGCTTCTTTAAGGGAATAAACCTTTGCCTTATCCACCTTAGTAACTGCAACTTTTCTTTTTTTAGTAAGTGACATTTTTCTTTAGTTAATAGGTGAATAAATTAGTTTTCCCAAGGAGCTACGCCATCAACAGTTAATCCTATACTGCGTGCAGTACCGGCAACCATACTCATAGCGCTGTTCAATGTAAATGCATTTAAGTCGGCCATCTTGTCTTTGGCAATTACCTCAACTTGATCCCAACTTACTTTACCTACTTTTGAACGGTTACTTTCTTTAGAACCTTTTTGAATTTTTGCTGCTTCCATTAATTGAACTGCAGCTGGAGCTGTTTTAATGATAAAGTCGAAAGACTTATCGGTATAAACAGTAATTAAAACAGGAACAACTTTTCCCATTTTATCTTGAGTTCTAGCATTAAACTGCTTACAGAACTCCATAATGTTAACACCCTTTGAACCGAGTGCTGGACCTACTGGAGGTGCGGGATTGGCTTGACCACCTTTCACCTGCAGCTTCACATAGCCTGAGATTTCTTTTGCCATTTTATTTGATTTAATTGGTAATAGCGTTCCACATTTAGTGAAACTCCCAAATTCAATCGCCCTTTCGAAAAAGAACTTTTGGGGCGGCAAAGATATGGAAGAATGATGAATTAAGAATTAAAAATCATTCAAAACTTTGATTACTTGTAAAATATCTGCTTCAGTATGACAAGATGAGCAAGGAAGACTTAGAGTTGTAGCATGAATTTCTTCTGAGATAGGGAACTCCTGTCCTACAAAATGCACTTCCAATGCTTTTTGATGGTTGGGTGCAACCGGATAGTGAATTTCAGTACCTATCCCATTATTAGCCAAAAAAGCCCTCAATTCATCCCTTTTTGGATGGCGTATATTGTAAATATGGTAAACATCTTCAAAATCTTCATGCACAACTGGTAAAACAAAGTCTGCCTTTAAATTTCCTTGGTATAAAGCGGCTAAGGTTTTCTTGTGCTGATTAAGGCCATCCAAATAAGGTAATTTTATCTGCAAAAAAGAAGCTTGCAACTCATCAAGGCGACTATTATAGCCAATTACTTCGTTATAGTATTTTTTGTGAGACCCATAATTACGAAGACTTTTTAAATCTTCACAAAGCTGGTTATTATTGGTTAAAATAGCCCCGGCATCTCCTAAGGCACCTAAGTTTTTACTAGGATAAAAACTAAATCCGCTCAAAATACCAAAAGTGCCAGCCATGCGTCCCTTATATTTAGCACCATGTGCCTGAGCGCAATCTTCAATTATATGCAAACTATGTTTAATGGCAATTTCTAATATTGGATCCATTTCGCAACACTTTCCATATAAATGCACCACCATTATAGCTTTTGTTTTAGGAGTGATGGCTGCTTCAATTTTTTGGGGATCTATATTGTAGGTATTAATATCTGGTTCTACTAAAATAGGAATATGTCCCGCATGTATTATACCAATTATTGAGGCGATATAAGTATTGGAAGGAACTATTACTTCCGAGTTATTGGGCAACTTTAATGCTACTATTGAAAGTGTGAGTGCATCTAATCCGTTGGCTACTCCTATACAATGATTCATACTATGATAAGCAGCAAAATCTTGTTGAAAATTTTTTACTTCATCCCCTAATATGTACCAACCCTTTTGAAGAAACTTACTGAAATTACTTTCGAAGTGTTGCTGAAAAGGTTCGTTTACTTTTGATAAATTATCGTAGGGTATCATATTTTTTCAGGATAAGGTTCAAAGATATAATCAGATGAATCAAAAGTGGTAGAAGCAAACACCAACAATGTAGCATCAGGTGTAAAATCATACATCCTATGCCAGTCTTTGGTTTCAAGAATTAAACATTTAGTGGGATTATCTAAATGAAACTCTTCAATATTTTCTCCATCGTTATTCCACACTTTACAAGATCCACGAATACAAATTGCCGCTTGAATGGTATCATGGTGACGATGACCTCCTCTTGCTGTTTCATCTACATTATAAATATAAAAAACACGTTTTATCTTAAACGGAATTAAACGATCTGCATTATCTAATACAGTTAGTTCTCCACGAGTATCTTTAAAATTAATAAGATTTAAAAAATAAGCCATGTAGCGAATTTAGCTTAATTTATGTTTTCTAACTTTATTTGTTCATCAATATATAAATCAATTGCATCCATAATTTCTGGAGATTCTTTCATATTGAATTTACGGGCGTAAATTCTATCGGAAGCGATAATGTCGTTAAAATCTTTTATGTTAAAAACCTTTGGACTAGGTGTTAGGGGCTTGTGCTTGTAATAGTGACAATTTTCATTACTAACTTTACTTGCAAAAGGCGAATTCAATAGTATAGTTTGAAACAAAAACTCGTCTGGAGCCCATGTAAATTTAAAGAACCTCTTCATCTTTTTATTTCTATCTACTTTAGCTAAAACATATTCTGCAGCTTCTGGTGAAATTGCCCAAAACATAGAACTGCCGTAAAATTTAATATTCGGAAGCAACTTTCTATTAGGAAAAAGTCGGTTGATCCATTTTTCGAGAAAATATTGACCTTTAAATTGGTAATCTGCTAAATAATAGCGTTTTATTCTCTCCATTCCTTCTAGCCAATCATCTTGAAAAGAACGATATTTTAATAAAATTTTACCATCTCTATCTTTAAAAAATTGCTGCATTTGAGTAGGTGTTTTAATAGGATATCCCTGACCACTCATTAAAGAAATATAATCGTACCCGCGCTTAGAATCTAAAATTTCTTGCAAAGAATTAAAAACAGCTTGTACTGTACTATATGCTGCCCATTGTACTTTAATACGTTTTTCTATAAGGTAAACATTTGGAAGAGAAATAAGATTATGGTGGCTCGAAATGGGTAATTTAGCATCAACATGAACATAAAAATCAAAATCTGGATGTTGCATCCTTTTGATAAATCTTTCTGTTTGTAAAGAGTCTGTATATGTAATTATAAGGTGCGCAATTCTCATATTATTTTAAAATATTTGAAATTATAAATAATAAAATATTTATAAATAATAATTCAAAGTATTCGAAGATATTAAAAAAAGCTTAAAATATAGGTTTATACTCTAGGAAGGTATAAAACAAAAAAAGCCACAGATCGGAATCTATGGCTTAAATAAATATGCTAAAAACAATTAGTTCATCTTTTCTACCTGCATATAATTCAATTCTACAGGAGTTGAACGACCAAATATTTTTACAGTTACTTTCAACTTCTTCTTCTCGTCGTTTACATCTTCAATTACACCGTTAAAGTCGTTGAATGGACCTTCAATAATTTTGATAGTTTCACCAACAATGAATGGCTCACTCATGGTAACACCCATATCATTCATTTCATCTACCTTACCCAACATTTTATTTACTTCCGCCTTACGCAAACAAATGA
>Ga0209490_10001284_pt1 | contig 24459 bp, 22 predicted proteins | sample MAT06_FD_187209 | JGI IMG/M metagenome (GOLD analysis project Ga0209490, IMG submission 187209) | Freshwater microbial communities from Lake Fryxell liftoff mats and glacier meltwater in Antarctica - MAT-06 (SPAdes) (version 2) | ecosystem: Environmental > Aquatic > Freshwater > Ice > Liftoff... | reverse complement strand
GAAGTAGCGGCACTTGCACGAGAAGGCCAACAGATACTCGTGCGTGCACGCGTCGCAGCGGCTGCGCGCGAACCCGTGGTCGAGCACGCCGCAGGCGAGGAACTTGTCAGCGACCTGCGTGACGACGGGGCGCCATGGGCCATACTCGCGCGCAAAGCGCTCGTCGTAGACCGTCTGCAAGCGATGCAGATGATCTGACACCAACCGAAAAAGCGGCGACGCCTGGGGGCGCCGGGGCTTGTAGACGCCACACGCCGCCGGCGACGCGTCGGGCATCCGCGCTCCGGGACCGAGGAGCGCTGAGCATACGATCGACTCGTGCGAAGACCGTCACCGTGCCGTTGCGCGACGAGTTGTTTCGACGCACCATCCGTGTGGCCCGGGCCTAACGATGCTTGCTGTTGCCGAGCGGACCGACCATCAGCGCAGCATGAAGCATCGGGCGGTCCGCTCGCAACAAAAGCCAGCGTTAGAACGACATAACAAGAAGGTTGACGGTCATTCTGCGACCAACGAAAACCTTGCGAAACATGCTTCCGATCTCTATCGATGGCGCGGTTGATTCTGATACGACGCTCGGCCATTGGTATGTCAGTCGGTTAGTCGTCGATTGTCTGACGCTATCGCTGTCTGTCAGCGCGAAAGGCCTTGTGACGGCAACCATTCGATGGGGCGGTCGCGCGCAACACGTGACGCCTTCGCGATCGCGACGGCTTCGCCACTGTACATCGGATCCCACTCACGCAGTACCTCGAGCACGACTTGTATGCCATGGACGCCCGCGTCGGGGGCAGCACGAAGCTGGTGTTTGTGTGCAACCCTAACAATCCAACGTCCAACCTCACCGAAGACGTCACCCTGCGGCAGTTTGTGTCGAACGCCGCCAAGCGGACTACCGTGATTGTCGACGAAGCGTACATCGATTTCGTCGATAAGCCCGGCCATCGGTCGATGATCGATTTGGTGCTCAAAGGCGAGTCGGTAGTGGTGTCGCGAACGGCCAGCAAACTGCACGGACTCGCTGGACTACGATGCGGCTTCGCCATCGCGCGCCCAGACATCATTGCGCGGTTGCAGCAGTACGTCAGTGGCGATCCGAACGTGTTCGGTCAGCTCGCCGCGAACGCATCGCTTCTGGATGTCGAGTATCAAAATTTCATCAAGCAGAAAAATCGCGAAGGGCGCGCCCTGCTGCTCGCCACACTTGCCACACTCGGTCGCCAAGTGGCGCCGTCAGAAACTAACTTCGTGTTTTTCCATACCGGCAAAGCGATCGAGCCCGTGCAGCAGTATTTCCTAAGCAAAGGTTTTGTCGTGGGACGCGCCTTCCCGCTGTACAAAGACTGGTGCCGCGTCAGCATCGGGACGCCTGACGAAATGAAGCAGTTTTGCGCGATACTGCCAGGACTGTTCGCATAGGGAGGCTGAGTACACGGAGACGCCGGTAGGGGCACGCGCGTACGGCGCCGACCACAAAGAAATCGGCTCTCATAAACGGGGAACCGTGCCCCCTTCGCGAAACGATGTTTAACGCGCTTTCGCGTCGATCAGCAACTTACGAGGCACCCAGTACACGGCGGTGGGGGCGGCATCCGTATCCGTGTCTCGGCGTACGAGCAAAAGGTACGCGTCCGAAAAGCCAATAAGTCGCCACGAGAAATCCAATTCGATGAGCACATGCGGCTTGCGTTCAACGTCTAGCATCATCCAACGATCTACCGCTTGTCCAGCTTTGGCGCGCAACCGTAGCGCGAGTTCGCCACTCGCATAAGACGACTGAAAATCGATAACGCCAGTATAACTCTCGGGAATCTCAGAGGCTCGGGCCCGTCGGCGATGCTCTTCGCTGAACGGATCATCCTTTGCCGAGTCCAACTGCGCCAGCACAGCCGCGCGGAATCCAGGAGACCCAGGACAAGAAGGCAAATTGAGCGTCTCGCGCACGGTGCCACCGAAATTGCTCAGCACGCAATCGCGCGCGTCCAAGATGTAGGTGTCATGCTTCGTGCTCGTGACAAAGCTTTCCGCGTAGCTGCGAATGGACCGACCGCTGCGCTGATCGCCTACCGCCACCACCGACAACCAACTGCCCGGGACTTCGTGTTTCGAAATTGAAACAGGTTGCGCGTTCCGAAAGGCCATCAGGGTATGCGGGTTTGCAAAGACCCCAATGGGCATCTGCGAAAAGGAGCGCCCGCGCCCAACGACGACGGTCGAATCGGCACCTACTCCGTAGAGATCGTAGCCAACAGACGACGCGTCAACAACGGCAACAGTCGAGCCGACGGTCAGCGAATCGTTCCACACACCGATATCCCCGGACTGCCGGTCCCATACCGCGATTCGTGCGGGTGGCCAGACTACAATCTGCTCAATTCCTTCCACCCCCCCGGTCCTCCCCCGATAACGCGACGGCACCGAACGGTGGATCGCGTGATGTTCACGACACACAGTGGATCGTTCGGATGGGCCGAAATCGCGAAGGTACTTTCGCTGAGGGCAATTGCGGTCGCAAAACGGGGGTCAAACCGTTCGAGTACAAGAGAGTCAATCGAGGTACTATCGATGGCCAACACGCGCGAAGGCACTCGGCTGGCGGTAGAGACTGAGTCCTTGGCGCTGCATGCGGCGAGGAGGCCGAGCGCTGCCAACAGTCGGGCACGTAAGTGCGTCGCCACGATCGAAACAGTTGAGGTGAAAATTAAGTTTGGGGGTGAGGCCGACCGTAGCGCTTCAGCGCCTGCGCGAAACGCTACGGCCGTGTGGTCACTTTAACGAAAGCAGACCATCGCCCTGCTGGGCAACAGGCCTGGCAGGCGAGAATTGCAGAGAAACCACGAACCCTTTACAATCCTTCTCGCCTGCTTCTGCCAGAAGGTGTCCCGCACCGCGCTCACGCGATTCTATACTCGCAAGGGTCAGCCGCCTACTAAGAACCGAGAAACCGTCTCGAGAAAGTGAATTCGCGGCCATCAAGTGGTCGTCAGTGCTCGGGCAGGTGAACGCCGAATTTGTGCAATTTGACTGTGCACCACTGCCGCCTCCTACGCAGCCGGCGTATCCCGTCAAGCCCCCGTGTTTACAGAGGTTGTAGGTGACGCCGTCATGGATCTCACTCACACAATTCCAACATACTTGAGGGCCGCCGTCATCGCCGCCGGGCAACTCTCCGCCTCCTTGAGCCGATGCCGTACTTCCGTACGGAATGGCCAAGAGCGCTAGCGCGAATTGGAACACGAAACGGCGCATCACTGGATCCCCCCAAGTTGCCTATACGTTTCGCTTCTATCTCTCGCTGTTCCAACTATTGTCGATGATGCTGTAATGGGTGAGAGCGCAATCACGAAACCTCGGCAATTCCGTGATGGAGAATTTTCCATGGTGTCAGAAAAGCTCGTCCTGAGTATGGGTCTAAGCTTTTCTATCTCGACCATGGACAGAGTATAGTGTGAAAGACGCGGTGCCAGACCGACTTTACTGAGGGTATTGATTGCGAGCAGCCGATCGTCGTCGCCAGGTCCTCCGCAAGGCCCGCCGCTCGGCGTGAAGTTGACCCGATTTCACGGACACAGAGTTTACGCTGCTCGCGCCATCCGACGGAGCTGCAGTTCGTACTGCTGCGGACTCAGATATTGTAACGTGGAATGCTGGCGTTCGGGATTGTACCAGTGCTCAATGAAGTCGTAGATCGCCGCGTTGGCATCCCGATGGGAATCAAACACATTCCCGGCCAGGAGTTCATGTTCGAGCGTCGCGAAGAAACTCTCGGCGACCGCGTTGTCCCAGCAGTCGCCTTTCCGACTCATGCTTTGCACCATCTGATGATCCGTGAGCGCGTCGCGATAGTCGCCGCTCGCGTATTGGGTTGACTGCCGCGATCCGTGTGATGGATCAGTCCCGGCCCCGGCTGTCGACGCGCGACCGCCTGGTGCAGCGCCGCCAGCGGCAACGCGGTGGCCATCGACGCACTCGTGGCCCAGCCCACGATCCCGCGCGTCGCGAGATCGATCAGCACCGCCAGATACAGCCAGCCGGACCGCGTGGGGATATAGGTCATATCCCCGACCCACGCCCGATTCGGCAGTGGATGGTCCGCCAGTGCGAATCGTCGCGCCAGCAGATTGGGCGCGATGGGGTCGGCGTGGGCGGAATCCGTCGTGCACACAAATGCGCGCGGCGTGCGCGCCTGCAAGCCATCCGCCCGCATAACGCGCGCGATGCGCTTCTTGGCGACCCGCACGCCCTGCGCGCGCAGCGCCACCAACACGCGCGGCGCGCCGTAGCGGCCGCGACTCTTCGCGAAGGTCGTCCTGACCGTCACGAGCAAGCGCTCATCGGCCTGCGCCCGCGCGGACGGCCCCTGCGCGACCCGGGCCTTCGCGGCGTAATACCCGCTCAGGCTGACGTCCAAGGCCCCGCACATGAGTCGCACCGGGAACTGCCCCCAATGCGCGGTGATCGCGGCGTACTTGTCGCTCATCGCGACTCCCTCGCGAAGTACGCCGCCGCACTTTTTAGAAACGCGTTCTCCTGCGCCAAGCGCTTCACCTCCCGCTCCAACCGCCGTACCTCCTCCTGCTCGCTCGGCAACCGGCCCTGTCCCGGGAAGACGTCGGCCAACGGGGCGCCACCCGGCACCGCCAGCTGATGTTTCCACACCCGCAGCATCTCCGGCCGCACATCCAATTCGCGACCGATCTGCTGCACGCTCACGCCCTGCGCGCGCCGCTCCGCCATGCGGCGGACCGCTTCCTGCTTGAACGCGGCGCTGAATGTCCGCCGCGTCACCTTCGTTGATTTCGCTGCCTTCGCCATCGTGACACCTCCACCCCGACAATCTATTCGGAGTTAGCTTGGTGTCCGCGTAGCCGGGTCAAGTCCAGCTCCATGCCATCTCGTTTGGCCGCTGGTTTCGCGACAAACGAATTTTGGCCGTCCCAATTGGGATCGGTGCTGGGTTTGGACTCGCGGCTGGCCTGAAATCGGACGCGTGTCGGAGAGCGTAGCCCGGATGAAGATGGCCTCCTCTGATCCAACCTGCCGCATGGCCCGCCTCGTGCCGCTACTGTCCATCCAAGAACGTCGCACGTTTGGGCGCTGGGCCGGACAGGTCACGATCGCCGACGACTTCGACGCTCCGCTTTCCAGCGATGTGGTGCGTGCTTTCGAAGCGCTGACGACTAATGGCGCGCCGCTGTCGGTACCTGCGACTCAGCGCCACCTCGGTGTGGGAAATGACGGTCGTCAACGGCCGCAATCAGAGCCGTCCCAAGTACGGCACCGAGCGACCCAAGGAGGGCGCCATCACGACGTCAAGACGGTCAAGCCGGTCTCGTGGGACAATCTCGGTCTCAACATGCGCGTGGACAGCATGGACATCCGACTTTCGCGTTTCCGCGCGTGCCGCGCCGCGCGACACAGGTCGAATACCTCGCGCTCAACTGGCTGGCTGATGCGCGCGGCGACTATCGGTTGCGACTGTCGGTAACCGACAACGTGTCGAAGCAGGTTCGTACTCGTGAAACGCGCCTTTCAGTGCGCTGAGGGCACGCTGACAAACGCATCGCACGCCGAGGCGACTTGCCGCATCAATGCTCCATGCTACGTCGGGTCAGTCCAAACCTTCCGTGCGGTCGCACTGTCGAATCACTGATTCGAACTGATCTCACTCGCCACCTCCGATCCCTCCAGGCAGCCGCATGCGTTCTCTCGCCCGTCTCGTCGTTTTTGCGCTCGCCTTCACCACGCCACTCGCCGTGACACTGACCACGCCACTCGCGGCGCAACGGATCACCCCTGCCCAACTTCACGGCGCCCTCATCGGTCGCTGGACGGGGACGCTCGAGTACAAGGACTACTCGCCGCCATACGGCCGCGTCACCCTTCCCACGATCTTCGAGATTGCGCCACGCAAGGACGGGGGCGTGATGCTACATGCCATCTACGATGACGGACCGGGCAAGACGGTCACGAGCGACGATCGCTTCATCCTCAGCGCCGATGGGGCGACGCTCGATTGGACCGGAACGAAGGAGAAGACCCCCGAGATCTTCCGTGTGCTGGTCCTCTCCCGAGACGTTTCGACGCAGGAGATTCGGCTGGTCGGCGAGTGGGAGGGCGCGGACGATAACAAGCCCGCCACGATACGCGAAACGATTACGCTCGCCGCATCGGCGCTCACGGTATTGAAAGAGGTCCGTTTTACCGGGGGGACCTACTCGTTCCGGCACGAATACCGAATGACGCGGGCGTCCGTGGCCCCCTGAACCCGCGCCGAAAACGCTTAAGGTCGGCGCTTGCGTGCCGTCGCGTTTTCGGCGCGCATCTGCGCCACCGGATCCCTTTAGCAGCCACGCCGCTCACCTTTTCCACCTTCCCGCGCACCAGCGGCATCACCTGCTCCATTTCCTCCAGCTGCGGGCTACACTGCAACAGCAGCAGGTCGATCCCCGCCGCCTCGAACTCACGGATCCGATCGGCCACGTACTCCGGTGTACCAACAAGCCCGGCACGCAGCCCACGATTGGATACGGAGTAGTCCATCAACGACAGCTGTTGCTCGAGCTGCGTGTTGGCGATCCAGTCGTTGTAGTTGTGATAACCCGGTGATCCCGGCTGCACGTTGGTGATGCGCTCCAGCTCACGCTGCGCCTGAGACGCAGAGTCGCGTACGATGATGTACGCCGCCATGCCGTACTGCATCGACGACCCACACGATGACTCCCGACGGGCACGCATGTCGGCAATCTTCGGTGCGATACGTTCGGCAGGATCACCATGCATCACGTAGGCGTCGCAGCGGTTGCTGATCAGGGTCTTCGCCGTGTCCGACTCGCCACCGGCGTACAGCACGGGATACGGCCGACTGCGACTGGCGATCGGCTTCGGTTCGACAATCAGCCCGTCGACCGAGTAGTATTGCCCGTGAAACGTGAGCGACGTTTCGCGCCAGGCACCCTGCAACACGGCCAACCATTCAGCGGTGCGCGCGTAGCGATCTTCGTGCTGATCGAACTGACTGCTATAGCGACGCGCTTCGTCTTTCCACCAGGACGAGACCACGTTCAGCGACAATCGTCCGTTGCTGATGCGATCGATGTTCGCGGCCTGTTTGGCGAGCGTGGCCGGATGATGGAACGTGGGACGCACGGCCACCATCAGCTCGATGCGCGTCGTCACTGCGGCGAGCGCGGCCGCCGTCGACCAGGCATCGAGTGCGGGCGCGTCGATGCCCTTGATGTCGTTCAGGAACAGTTCGGCGATGAGCGTGAGGTCGTAGCCGATTTCTTCGCTACGCCGCACGAGACGTTGAATGTATGGCCACGTTGCCTCCATTCCCTCGTCGGGGACGTTGCGCAACCAGCCACCGAACACGGGAAGCCAATAGCCGAAGCGCATCACGCCACCCGCTGCGCGGCAACGCGGCGTCCGGTGTCGGCCACACGCGCGACGAGATAGTCGACCACGCGCTCGAACGGGTCGAAGCCGATCACATTCGGCGCGTCGGCGACAAAGTTTGATAGCGCGTTGACATCGTAGAAGTAGTGCTGCCCGTCGCGATCGTCGACCAGATATTCGATGCCACCCACGTCGATCCCCGAGGCACGTGAAATACGCTCCACCTGCGCGATGATCTCAACGGGAGGGTGCGCAACTTCCACGCGCAGGCCACTCTTCGGCGCATCAATGGCGCACGCGCCGCGCACCAGATCGACGCCGGTGGTCGTCTGGCAGGCATCGGCGGGGCAGAGATCAAACGATCCCGTCGCCGGAAACACATTGATCGCGTAAAGGTACCTGCCGTCGAGTGTTTCGACGCGGGTGATGTGTCCGTTGCGCAGCGGTGCTGACTCCTGCACCAGGGCCGTGCTGTCGATGCCAAAATCTACCGTGCCCGCGCGCACGGCATCGGCCAACGCCTCGCGCGAGTCGTAGCGCACGATGCCGGCGCCACTGCCGCCCACGTTGGCCTTTACCAGCACGGGGAAGCGCAACCCGTCAGCCGCGGACAGCAACTGTGACGCGTGGTTGATGACGCGCGTGCGCGGATACGGGAGTCCGAGTTCGCGCAGCAGGTCCAGCTGGTTTGCCTTGGACAACTCGAGTGCGTACGCGGTGGCGCCGTTCACTGTTGGAACGCCAAGACGCTCCAGATGCCGCAACCAGTGCAGCGTGTAGTGAATGGACTGTCCGTGATTGCGCAGATAGGCCGATGGGCTGGCGCGATTGAACACCAACGACCACGGCACCGTGGACTCTGACGGGTCGAACGAGTGCGCGGCGGCGTTCAGGCGGTCATAAGCGATGCCGCGGTGCTCCAGTGCCGCGAACAGCGGGCGGAACCAATCGGGGTGCTCATGAAAAACGGCAATGGGCTTCGCGGACATGGGTGCTCCGAACAATGGGTCAAACCGTCCAGAAACGACAAAGCCCGGGCAGGAGAAGCCGCCCGGGCGTTCGCGTTTTAGCTCGTTGTTTTACGTCGCGGCAAGAGGCGGCAAATGACGACGGTGTTACGGTTGTTTCGGAGCTTAAGGTGTCGGGCGGGTTTTAGTCAAGTGGTGAGAGTTTTCGGACCGCACGCGGCGATCCCGCGATGACTCCGCTTGGCAGTCCCCCACGACGAGCCCGATTACAGGCTCCCACGCAGCGTCAGTGTACATTTGCGGAGGAACCAGATCCCCTGAGCTGACGTAGGGCCAGCTACGCCGATGCTCACCTCTCTTACTCCCGATTCGTGAATGCTCAGGGCCGTCCCATAGACGTCGGGCGTTTCTCTGAAGCGCTTGGTGCTCCGCACGTTCTGGTGCGAGAGTTGACTGGCGGTATGGCGCGTGTGCTGGTGCTCAGGGATGAATCGCTGGGTCGGCTGATTGTGGCGAAGCTGTTCGAACCCTCGCTGGCATCGGAGCTGAGCGCCGAACGCTTCGCGCGCGAGATTCGACTCGCTGCGACGTTGCAGCATCCGCAGATCGTGCCGCTGCTGCGTGCCGGTGATCTGGACGGTGTGCCGTGGTACACCATGCCGTTCGTAGACGGGGCGTCGCTGCGTGAACGCTTGCGCGAGCGAGGTCGACTTCCGTGGCGCGAGGCGTTGCCGATTTTGCGAGACGTCGCACGCGCCTTGGCCTACGCGCACGCGCGTGATGTCGTGCACCGCGACATCAAGCCTGAGAATGTCCTGCTTACATCCGACAGTGCTGTGGTCGCCGACTTCGGAGTAGCCAAGGCCATCGATCGATCGCGGACGCAGGGCGACGGCCGGGCGTCCGCGACACGCGCTGGCGTAACCGGCATCGGTATGGTGGTGGGAACGCCAGCGTACATGGCACCTGAGCAGGCCGCCGGCGATCCTGACACTGGCGGCGCCGCCGATGTGTATGCGTGGGGCCTGTTGGCGTACGAAATGCTGACCGGTTCGGCGCCATTTACCGCCAGCACGCCCCACGAATACCTCGCGGCACATCTGGCGAAGACGCCTGCACCACTGCAGTCGCGTGTGACAGACGTCCCCGCGGAGCTCGCCGAGTTCGTGATGTCATGCCTCGCCAAAGCCCCGGCCGATCGGCCAACTGCAACAGGGCTTGTCCAGCGCTGCGAACAATCCGTCCTGACGCCGACGGAGGGAGTGCGCGGAGACGCACAGTCCGCGCGTCGCTCGCGTTCGTGGCGACGGATCCTGTCATCGGCCGCGGTGCTGGCCGTCACAGGTATCGGCGGGGCGTGGCTCTGGGCGCGCAACGCCACGGCCCAAGCGGCGGAGACGGCGGTCAAAGAGCGTGTGTACTTCGCGCCGTTCGTGAACCGCACGGGAGACGCATCGCTCAACGGCGTCGGCGAGATCGCGGCCGACTATTTGGCGCGCGGTCTGATCGAGTCCGGATTAGCAGACGCGGTCGGTGCCTTCGGCCAGGAAACAACCACCGATGCACGTTCCGTGCGCGGCGTCTTCCGCCGGGGACTCGGTGGCGAACGCAGCGAAGCGGTGAATCTCGGCGCTGGCACGTTGGTGGAAGGTGCCGTCTATCGGGTTGGCGATTCGCTGCGATACGAAGCCCGGGTGATCGATGCGCGCGATGGCACGCTGCTGCGCAGCATCGATCCCGTGCGCGCATCGCTCACCGCGCCGGACGTCGCACTCGGTGTCGTGGCCGATCGCGTGCTTGGTGCCATCGGTCTGTACCTCGATCCCGATGTCCGCCTCATCGCCGGCCAGACGCGTCGTCCACCCACCTTCGACGCCTATCGTGCTTTCATGACCGGTGTGCGCATTCCGGGATGGGATAGTACGGCACACTACCACCTCCTGGCCGCACGCCTCGATACCACGTTCGATTATTCATTGGTGCGTGTCGCGCGTGCGCGCTACAATGGCGACCGTTGCGGTGGCGTCGACTCCGTCGCCATCGTGCTCGCGCCGCGCCGCGTGCGGATGACGCGCTTTGAGATTGCGTCGCTCGACCTCTACGTCGCGCTCTGTGCAAGCGACAAGAACGGTGCGCTCAATGCCGCGCATCGCATGGAGCAGATCGCGCCGCGCAGCGACTTCGTGCAGATGGAAGTCATTCGAGCCGCGGCTGCGGCGGGCGCCCATGAGGAAGCGTTGCGTCGGACTGAAAAGCTTGACGGCGGCAAAGGGTGGTTTGCTGCGACCGATGGCGCGCCCTCACTGCTGTTCGAATCGGTGCTGCCTGCGTATATCGCCCTCGATCGACTGCCCGATCTGCAACGGCGCGCCGAGCGCTGGCCACAGACCACGATAAGCATGCGTATTCAGACGCTGCGGACGCTGATCACGGTGGCGATACTCCAAGGTGACTGCGCAGGACTGGTTCGCCACACGGCCTCGTTTCTTGCGTTGCCGGAGGGCGAGCAGAGCGCCCTGTTTGGTGCACAAGGGTGGGTCATTGCCGGGAGCGCGGCGCTCGCGGGTTGTAGCAAGGAAGGACAGGCGTGGGCGGAGGAGGCGATCCGACTCGCTCCCTCGATTGAACGGCTCGCGCCGACCGCGCTGGGGAAGGCGCAGGTCCGCTTGAGCGCGGCGAATTCCGCATCGCTTCTTGGGCGACTCGACGAGGCGCGCGCCACACTCGCGCAGCTCGAGACGCTGTATCTCAAGAGGCCGGATGCGTCCACGAGCCACTACGCCATGACTATGATGGTGCACGCGGCCGCAATGGCGAAAGACACGGCGCGTGTGGCGGCGTGGCGTGCGCGATACTACCAGCTGCCGACGGATCGCAGTGCCCTGAATCGCGCCGCGGCTTTGGTGTTCATTGAGAATGCGGTCGGTCACACCGACGCAGCCGCTGCAGCGATGCTTGAAGCGTTCCGCGAGGAAGGCCAGTGGGTTGGTCGACTCGATGCGTTCTTGCCACTCAAGTTGGAAATGCGCTACATGCCGGGGTTGGACGCCGTACGCGCCGACCCGCGTGTCGCGCAGGCGCTCGGGCTGCGTCCGTCTGATGCGGGTACATCACGGTCGATCACGCCGCGGTAGCATGCCGACCGATCTTCGGGCGCAGCTACAGGAGTCGCTGTGCGACGCGTACACCATTCTCCGCGAGCGGTTTTTACGTGAGGTCGAGGTCACGGCGCGCCTGGAGCATCCCCACGTACTCCGGAGCCATGCGCATGATCGCGACGTCGTACATCGCGATGTGAAGCCCGGGAATGTGCTGCTCACCGCGAGCAGCTCGTGACCATCGTTGCTACAGTTTCGCCCGCCGCAACAGCTGCGCATTGAGCGCCACCACGATCGTACTGACCGACATCAGGACGGCACCCACCGCAGGCGACAGTAAAATACCCCACGGTGCGAGCACGCCGGCGGCCAACGGAATGGCGACAATGTTATACCCCGCCGCCCACCAAAGATTTTGCATCATCTTCCGATACGTCGCGCGTGACAGATTGATAATGCGCGGCACATCGCGTGGATCGCTGCGCACCAGTACGATATCACCCGCTTCAACCGCCACATCGGTGCCGGCACCGATTGCGATGCCCACATCTGCCGTAATGAGCGCCGGTGCATCGTTCACGCCGTCACCAATCATCGCCACGCGCTTTCCCTTGGCTTGGAGGGCCTGAATCTGCGCGGCCTTTCCTTCAGGCAGCACCTGCGCCAGCACCGTCGTGATGCCGACCTCGCGCGCGACCGCGTCCGCGACGGCCTGCGCGTCACCGGTCATCATCACCACGTCGATGCCCGCCGCCTTCAGCTGTTGCACCGCTTCGGCCGATTCCGGGCGAATGGCGTCGGCCACGGCGAACGTCGCGACGACGTCAGCGCCATCAACAAGGAAGATGACGCCCTGCCCGCGACTCGCGGCTTCAGCAGCAAATTGCACCACCGACTCCGGTGGTGTGACCTTGAGCCAGACGAGCAGATTCGGTCCTCCCACAGCCAAAGCGCGGCCAGCCACCGAAGCTTTGACGCCGCGACCTGGTATCGACGAGAATGCCGTGGCCGCCGGGACGTCCAGATTGCGGTCTGCAGCGCTCTCCACAACCGCTCGCCCAACCGGATGCTCGGCATCACGCTCGATAGCCGCCGCGAGGCGCAGCGCCTCGTCCTCGCTCAATCCTGACGCTGTGCGAACACCGACTACGCGATGCTGACCACGCGTGAGCGTGCCGGTTTTGTCGAACACGACTGCGGTCAGATTCCGTGCTTCCTCAAGCCCGCGACGGTCGCGAATGAGCAATCCGTTCCTGGCACCGAGCGTGGTGGAAATGGCAAGCACCAGTGGTACCGCCAGGCCAAGCGCGTGTGGGCACGCAATGACGAGCACCGTGACCAGCCGTTCAATCGCCGTGGCGAGCGTCGCACCCGAGAGCATCCATGCCGCGAACGTGATAGCACCAGCACCGAGCGCAATCCACGTCAGCCAAAAGGCTGCGCGATCCGCAAGAACTTGTGCCCCGGACTTTGACTTCTGCGCTTCCGCGACCAAGCGCATGATACCCGCCAACGCCGTGCGGTCGCCGGTTCCGGTGACCTTCACGCGCAATGAGCCAACGCCGTTCACCGTGCCGGCGATAACCTTTGCATCGGTCGCCTTGTCGACTGGCTGCGATTCGCCGGTGATCAGCGCTTCGTCCACTGTGCTGTGCCCGGACAGCACGAACCCATCAGCGGGCACATTCGCTCCGGGACGAACCAGAACGGTGTCGCCGTCGCGCAGATCACCAACGGGGATGTCCTCGACACGCTCCTCGTTGCCCTCACCCTGCACACGGACGGCCATGGTGGGCAACAGCTTTGCGAGCTCACCCAGCGCGCCCTGCGCCTGCGCGACGGATCGCATTTCGAGCCAGTGGCCGAGTAACATGATGGTGATGAGCGTCGCCAGCTCTTCCCACAGCGGCATAGCGGGGAAGCCGAGTGCGACGGCCGCACTGAACGCAAACGCGACACAGATGGCGAGTGCGATCAGGGTCATCATGCCTGGCCGGCGATCTGTGATCTCACCGACGGCACCGCGAAGAAATGGTGTGCCGCCGTATGCAAAGAGCACGGTGCCGAAGATGGCGGGCATCCAGTGCGAGCCAGTGAACATCGGTGCGCTGAAACCGAGGGCGTCGGGGAGCATGTGGCCCCAGATGAGCGTCGGGATCGTAAGGAGCAGCGAGAGCCAGAACTTGTCGCGGAACATGGCGACAGAGTGACCGGCATGTTTGTCGTGTCCGCTCTTCATGTCGTGACCGGCTGACATGTCGTGACCGGCTGACATGTCGTGACCGGCTGACATGTCGTGACCGGAGGGCAGGTCGTGCTCTACGCGCGCGCTACCCGGATGCGCGGGCGCGCTTTCCGCAGCCGGTCTCGCCGCCACCGACGGCGGAGTGTGATGCGGATCGCGCATCGGCTCGGTTGAAAGAAGAAATCGAAAGCTGCGCGCGACGCGACAAGACCGCGCGCTGCGAAGTCCTGGTGAAGTGTATATCGCGACGCGACGCGACGCCTGATAGCCGACCGCAATCGCAGTCAGCCTTTCAGCCAGCACGAGCGGCGGTGACTTCTCGCTGCGTCTTGCTCCGACGACATCCATTCTGATCTGTCTCTTGCGAGCTATTGGCGCTTCTCGAACTTGCGCTATCGTCCACTCTCCCCAGGCGATTATGCCGAGGGGCACCTGCACTGCAACCCGGAGAACACGATGCCTGCGCGAATGCCGAAGGACGATCCTCCAGATGACGGAGTGACCCGCGATGCCGATGGGCTGGTTGTCGACGCCTACTCGGACGATTCGCTCAGCGATGGACCGCGCGTTGACGCGCTCGACGCTGACGTGCTTGTGAGCGACCTGGCGCTCGAGCAGATGGACACCGCGTCACCACGCGATGAAGCGCTGGAACTCCCCGACGCCGTGAGCGACGATGCGGCAACGACACGTAACGAGGATGCGCACGTTGGCCCGAGAAGATCAATCGAGCGCGGTATCGGGGCCGAGCTGAATTCGATCGACGATATGGCGTCGTCGGCGATAGGCGAACAATCAGCGGGTAGGCGCGCGAAGGAGCGTTAACCGGCTCGAGAGCTATTTGAGCGTCTCGCCACCATCGGCCGACATCACGGCACCATACACCGTCGCCCCTGATCGCAGCTGCACCCGTGGTGCCGTGACGGTGGTGCGTTTGTTCGCCACGCCAATCACCGACGCGCCAACGATGATGCTGCTCTCGGAAATCACCGGGCCGCTGAGCCGCGCACCGTCTTCGATCACGATGCGACCACGTGCCGACAGGGCGCCGATTACGACCGCGCGCGACTTGATATGCATCGTGTCATGCGCCTTGATCGATCCTTCCACGCGTGCGCCCTCACCAACGACCACCTTGCCACGCACGATGATCGACCCCGCCACGGAGGTGTCGGGCGGAATCTCAAGATCGCCTTCCACACGCCAGTATCCAGGCGCGAGTGCAACCGCCTTCGTCGGCACAAACGGCATGTACGCAGAGACCGGCAGGATGGGCGTCTCGAGCGTGCCACCACCGCCCACACGGACCATCGGCGCGTCGAGTCGATCGAATTGCACGTCGACGTCCAGCAAAATCTCGCGATCGGAGGTGGCGCGACCCAGGAGGCGCGTACCGGGCGCCGCCGTCAGTCTCCCGTTGGCATGAATCCATCGCAACACCGATGACCCTTCAGCGAGTTGCACATCGCGTTGCCCGAGCACCGCGCGATAGCTGCTGTTCGCGCCGCCATGAAACGTACGACGGGCGAGGCATTCGCGGAGCACATGCAAGCCTGCCGGCAACGGCGTGTCGTCGGCCAGCACGACGACGTCGGCGATGGGCACGCGCGACGCTGCGACCGGCGACACCATGTTGTGCACGACCACGTTGCTGCCGTCTGTGAGCCGTGGCGGCACGGACGTGCCCAGCATGCCCTCGGATTTCATCCGTTCGGCAAATGACGTGGCGAAGTAGGTGAGCTGTCCGGAATCCTGTCCAACCGCGTTCAGCGGCGAGGCATCCTGAGGGCGCAACAGTTCCAGAAGCGCGGGCACAAACGGAATAGCCATCCAGGCCAACGTCGCGGCGAGCACCAGAAGAAAAGCGATATCAGGAGACATTGCCCTGTCCTCCCGTGCCCGGGCGTTTGGTGGCGCGCGTGGTGCGATAGCGCTCCGTCTTCTGCCATTCCACCGGCCGGCCGCGCAGCCACGAGGCCCGCGAGAGTGACGCGCGCGCCACCGAGAACGTGCTGACGAGAAAGCCCAGCAGCAGGAAGGGCAACATGCGGTTGCGTTCACGCGACCCGTCGAGCCGGCTGGCGGTGGCGACCTGGAAGAACGCGGCGAAATTTCCGACCGTGTTGAAGGACGAAATGGCGAGTACGGTGAGGCGCCCCCACTGCGGTGGATAGCCCGCGTAGAACAGCGTGATCGTGCAGATCCATCCCATGAGCAAGACCAGCGGAACGAGGAAGACACCAAGCAGTAGCACGCCGTCCACCACTTGCCACCACGGCAACGAGCGGCGGTTACTGATCATGGCCGCGACGTAGCGCACGAGCGTTTGATTGTGCCCCTTGGCCCACCGTTTAATTTGTCGAATACGCATGTCCCACGTCTCGGGGACTTCCTCGTAGCACTCCGACCGATTCTGATAGACCACGTCCCAGCCGTTCATTACCAGGCGCACCGTGAGGTCGGTGTCTTCGGCCAGTGAATCAATGCGCCATCCGCCGATTTGCTCGAGCGCAATGCGGCGTACGCCACCAACTGTGCCGCCATACTGCGGGATGAGCCGCAGATTCATGCGGGCTTGTTGATCGACTTGATAGCCACCGGCGCGCTCCAGGTCGAGCAATCGGGTGAGGAGCGATTTATTGACGTTGAGCGGCACTACGCGGCCCATGACGGCGCCGACTTCGGCGTCGAAGAACGGGGCGGTGAGCTGCTTGAGCAATCGTGGACCGGGGATGTAGTCGGCATCGAAAACCATATAGATCTCGCCTTCAACGTCCGACATCGCCTCGGCGAGTGCGGCCGCCTTGCCGGGAATGCCGTCATCACGGAGAAACGGGAAGATGCGATCCGGATACAGTTCGGCGTACTCCTCCATGATGGGACGCGTGTCATCCTGCGAACGATCGTCGATGGGGACGATGCGCAGCTTGTCGACCGGATAGTCGACCGACAACAAGGCGTCGAGCGAGTCACGGATCACGCGTCCTTCGTTGTGGGCCGGCACGAAGACGGTCAGCAACGGCCAGTCGGCTTGCACCACGTCCACATACGGTTGCCGGTGCGTGCCGAACAGGCGGTTGAGCGTGAAAAAGTAGTGTCGCAGTGTGTACACGGCGAGCACCGCAATACAGATCCACAATCCAATGTTCGCGAGCGTGATGATCATAGTGCTCGTGAGCCCGTGGGCGGCGTGATGCCCACCGGGCGATGACTTGTGGGTGGGGTCATGCGTGGAGCACGGTACGGTGCTATAGGGGCAGCCCGATCACTGGCATCGAGCACGCTGTTCGAGCGCCAGCTCATGCCCCATCCGTACAACGCGACATACACAAACACGTCGAGCAGCACGCCGAAGACGAGAAAGAGGATCGGCATGCTGATGAGTGAGCTGCGGTAGAGAATCCACGCATGCACCACCGCCTGGAGCGGCAGGAAGAGTGCCAGGTGGACCAGCAGCATGATCACCAGGGCGAGCTTCTGCCAGAGCGGAAAGTCGAAGATGAAATACGTGAACGCGACCAGCACTGGCGCCAACAACAAAATCACCACACCGCATACGAGGAGCCCGGCCATGTACTGCGAGAGTGCGTACGTGAAGGGCGGCGGTGCAAACGTGAACCACACCTGAGCGGTGAGTTGGATCACGGCCAGCGCGCGGAGGAAGTACGCGAACGGCGTAAACCGACCGCGAAGCAGCATGCCGGCGGCGGCGAGGACGACGGTCACGATCCACCCGGAGCGCAGATCGAGCGCAGTGGGCCAGACCGCGCTCGCCGTATAGAACGGAATGGCCACGGAGGCGGGCCCAATCTCCACCACGCGCGTGGCGACCACACCGGGGAGGCCGAGTGGTTGGCGCAGCACGTCGAAGATCCAGCGCCACCCCTCCATGAGCGGATCGAGCAAGATGAAGACGGCGAGCGCAAACATGAGCGGCAACACGATCACATCGATCAACAGAAACGGTCCCACCTCCAGCCCGATCATCGCGCGGTGTGGCGCGATGCGACCACCGCGGAATCCGCGGTCGCGCAGGACGTCGGTGCGACGAGAGGTCCTACCAGTAACGCGCGACACCGAGGGTCACTCCAGAGCGGGTGTAGAACGGATTGGTGTACCAATCAGCTTGCGCACTGAGCGCGCTGTGGGCGGAGATCTTTTCGCGCCATGCGAGCGACGCCTCGTTCGAATGGAAACGCGTCAGCGTGATCCCCGTGCGAACGATCTGCCATCCTTCTGACCCACCGATCAGCCGCGCCGACAGACTGCGTTTGGCCGACGGTGTCCACATCACCGTGGTCGAGAGCCGATGCGAGTGGATGTTTCCGGGACGACTCGTGTTGTACCGCCCGCCGATGTCGATCACCAAATTGTGCGGAGCATACCATGCCAGCGACGCCACGCCAGCGAGATCCGAGAGCGTCGCGACGGACTTCACGTACGACAGCCCTGCCGTGGCCTGCAGACGCCGCGCCGGTCCGAAGCGCAGCCCAATCGCGCCGTCCGCGCGAGCCCGCGGCAGGATCGAAGCGCCGTTGCCGACATTGGCACCGAGTAGATGGAAGACGCGCCCCGACCAATCATGGCGGTGCGCCACACCCAGTTGCGCGCCAGACTCGTTGAACGCGCGCAAAGCGAGACCGTCGACGTACCATGTGTCGCGCGCGGAGGGGCGCACCGCACGCAGATAGGCACCCTGCCAGTTGCCGAACCCATTGCTGACGGATTGCGCGAAGGCGTTTGCTTCGATCCATCCGCCGGCAAGACCGCCGGCCAGTGGCGCCTGGGCGACCAACGCACGTGGCGTCGAACAGAGCAACGTGCCGACGACACCGATGGCGATCAGCGCTGTGGCCGTGCGAGACGCTATGGTCGGACACGCGGTCGTGTTACGTCGCATTCGAGAGCCGCTCCAACGTCGCGTTCACCTGACGGCGATCGAGTCGACGCGGCCCGCGTCTATCATGCGAACGTCGCAGCGCATTGTCGACCACTTCGGCGATGCGCATGGCCGCGTGCCCGTCGCCGAACGGGTTTTCCCCTGCGATGCGTTGTGCGTACAACGCGTCATCGGTGAGCAAGGCGGCGGTGCGCGCGAGGATCACGGTGGCATCGGTGCCGACCAGCTCGCCGAAGCCGGCGCGCACACACTCAGGGCGTTCCGTGGTATCACGCAAAATCAGAATCGGTTTCTTGAATGACGGCACCTCCTCCTGAATCCCGCCGGAATCGGAGAGCACGATGTACACGCGACGCATGACTTCGAGCAGATCAGGATACGGCAGCGGCTCGATGAGATGAATACGATCGTGGTTGGCCAGTCGGCGATACACCACCTCACGGACTTTCGGGTTGAGATGCACCGGGAAGACGATTTCGACGTTGTGCAGTTTCACGATCGACTCGAGCGCATCGCAGATCGCTTCCAGATGCTCACCCATCGATTCACGCCGGTGCACGGTCACCAACAGCACGCGCCGAACGGACCATCCGACCGCATTGAGGGCGGCGGTCTCAAAGGCGTCGCGAGGCACCACCATGCGCAGCGCGTCAACGACCGTGTTGCCGGTGACAAAAATATCGCCTTCCGGAATCCCTTCAGAGACCAGATTATTGCGTGCTTCGTCGGTTGGCGCGAAGTGAATGTTCGCGGTGCAGGTCGCGATGCGGCGATTCACTTCTTCCGGGAACGGGCTGCTTAAGTCAAACGAGCGCAGCCCTGCTTCGATGTGGCCAATGGGGATGCCTTGATAGAAAGCCGCGAGCGCGGCGGCGGTGACGGTCGAGGTGTCGCCTTGCACGAGCAGAAAGTGCGGCTGTCGTTCCATGAAGCATTCGGTCAGCGCCTGAAATGCGCGCGACGTGAACACGCCGAGGTTCTGTCCGTTTTGCATCAAGCCGAGGTCGACGTCCGGCGTGATGCCGAAGACGTCGAGGGCTTGCTTCAGCATTTCGCGATGTTGTGTGGTGGCGACGACGAGCGGCTCGAGATGTGGATGCGCGCGCATGGCCGCAATCACCGGCGCCATCTTGATGGCTTCCGGTCGTGTGCCAATGACGAGGCAGACGCGATGTCGGTGGAGAGAAGGCATGCGGGGGGTGATAGGGGCGCGACGTGTCCTCGATCATACCGCAGCGATACACACTGATGACACACAGCGGTGATCTCGCATAAGCAAATCGGGCGGCCCCATTCCAGATAGGGGCCGCCCGAAGAAAATCAGTTCCAGGTGCGTGTCATGGACACCGACTCGTCGCCGACTACGATACCGACCGCTCCCGACGTCGACGGGACGCGGCGCCCAGTGCCACAAGTCCCGCGGCCACTAGCGCGTACGTTGACGGTTCTGGTACGGTCGTGGCTGGGATGAAGTCGAAATTTGCGTCAAGCGCCAGACCTTGTTCACCTTCGAAGCCCATTTGGACGTTGTCGACAAAGCCGTGGTAGGGGAGCGGCCACTGGCTGCCGACGCCGACGGCGATACCGATGATGCGCGCTTGGGCGTTGGCCAAGCAGCCGCCTGAACCCAATAACTGATCGATCGCGCTCCCCGGAATACCACCTTGCCAGAACGTAAAATTGTTGTTCTCGCAGTTGGTGCCCACGAAAATGTTGTTAGCGCCCGGTGTGGTGGGGGGCCGGTTGAACCAGAAGTTGCCGTCATGCATGCTGCTCGTCGTTACCCACCGATTCAGTCCGGTGGTGGCACCGTCGAGCGCCTCGCCTGCGCCGCGGTTAAAGTAGCCCTCCCAGATCAGTTCACTGATTGTGTTGTTCCTGTCCTGAAGCACCAGGCGCATCACGGGCGTCTTGTAAGGCCAATCGACAGACGGGCTGGTGGACATCGAGCTGGCGTCGCCCGAGCGAAACCAGTCAAACGACAGGCGGTTGAGGTTCGCCAGTGTGCCGAATCCGTTTGGAGTGTTCGCGTAGCGATAATAGAAGCCCCAATCCGGGTACTCGTTGCTCGCCTGTCGACCGGTGACCGAGAGTTCGAGTGACCCTGCGCCGTAGCCGCCAAACCCCGTTCGTGGGTTGTTGGTTGTGACTTGCGCGGTTGCTCCGGACTGGATGTCCGGAATCCAGTTCGTCAGATTTCCCGTCTGCACGACTCCATTGGGGCCTACGACCTGCCCAGCCTGCGATTGCGCGACGACGGGAAGGAGTATGGCGAGAAATGGAAGAACGCGGAACGCACGCATAGTCTGCCTCATGTCCTGTTAACGCGACCGCCCTGGGGATGTTGGGCGCCTGCACCCACGAAAGATGATACACTACCTGTGCTGCATAGGCCGTACCACCAGCAGACTCAAGCGTGTCCTGGCTACGAGTGTGACGGGCGTTCGGTTCCATGAGCGTATTGTAAAGCGTTGTTCAACAAGACTTTACAATGTATGTTCGTGCAATACAGGGAAGTCCATCGCGATGCCTTTGACGTTGTGCCGTGCTCATCTTTAGGTTCTGGCGTGGTTCACCTGCGCAAAAGTGTTCCTCCCGCGCAACAGTATGTTGCTGCGCGGCGCCACTGTTCCATGTGTACGGCATGTTGCGCGCTGCCGCTTCGGCCTGCCGCAATCCAACTCGCCTCGCGGCTTCACGAGGGCGTTGACTTCGGCTCGACAGGTCGACAGATTAGGTGTCTACTGGAAAACGGCCTGCGTCCCTCAGCCTGCGATCCAGCGGCGCTTCGCACTTCGGTGTTCTCGCGCGGGCAGTGTTTCTGCAGTTTCGTCGGCGATCTGCGGCCGACACCTATGGGCCGACCTTCGGGTCGGGGTGCGCACGGTGTTGTGATGGCGCGCAGCGGGTATGCGCGCAGTTCACCGTCCGGCGCGGTCAGTACCGGTTCCGGCGTCTGTGACGCACAGGGGCTTCCGAAAAGCAACGCAGCCAATTTGACGTCAGCGCTTTGCGGGGCATCATGCCCTTCTTCATGCGGACGCGCTTGGGTCCCCACTCGCGCATCAGTGGCGGGTGCACCCGGCGGCAGCGGATGGATACCGGCTCTGCCCAGGCAGAGTGACTGGTCCAGCCGTTTTTTTGCTGGTGCAGGTTGAGTTATTCGCTGTCGCTCGCGCTGTCCACTTTCGTTGTTCTTCGTTCGACCACACTTCGTCAACACTTGGCGCCGCGCAAGCGGGAGCCGCCTGAAGACTATGCCTCGTTTGACCCCGCTCGAGTATTATCGCAACATCGGCATCATGGCCCATATCGATGCCGGCAAGACCACGACCACCGAGCGTGTGCTCTACTATACCGGTAAGAGCCACAAGATTGGTGAAGTGCATGATGGCGCCGCCACCATGGACTGGATGGAGCAGGAACAAGAGCGCGGCATCACCATTACGTCGGCCGCGACGACCTGCTTCTGGCAGCGCCATGGACAGAGCGACAGCAAGGGTGACGGACCGGAATATCGAATCAACATCATCGATACGCCGGGACACGTCGACTTCACGGTCGAAGTCGAGCGTTCGTTGCGCGTGCTCGACGGTGCCGTCACGTTGCTCGATTCGGTGGCCGGTGTAGAGCCGCAGACCGAGACGGTGTGGCGTCAGGCCGACCGGTATGGCGTGCCTCGCATGATTTTCGCGAACAAGATGGACCGTGTCGGCGCCAACTTCGAGCGCTGTGTGGCCATGATCCACGATCGACTGAGCAAAAGCGCGCAGCCGCTGCAATTGCCGGTCGGATCGGGTGAATTGTTCACTGGGCACATCGACGTGATCGAGCGCAAGCAGTATATCTTCGACGACTCCTCGAACGGCAAGAAGTTCGCGGTGATGGACGTGCCGTCCGAGTTTACGGATGCGGTTGAAGCGGCCCGCCACAAGTTGATCGACACGGTGGTGGAGTACGATGAAGTGCTGATGGAGAAGTATCTGGCCGGTGAAGAACTGTCGATCGCCGAGATCCGCAGCGCGATCCGCACGGCCACGTGCGCGGGTAAGTTCATTCCGATTCTCTGTGGCGCCTCGTTCAAGAACAAGGGTGTGCAGGCGCTGCTGGATGCGGTCATCGACTTCATGCCCGCACCGGTCGACGTGCCAGCCATCAAGGGGCACTTGCCGCACCACGACGAAACGTTCATTGAAGCGCCGATCACCGACGAAGCGCCGTTCGCGGCGCTGGCGTTCAAGATCGCGACCGACCCGTTCGTCGGAAAACTGACGTTCTTCCGCGTCTACTCAGGCGTGCTGGCGTCGGGCAGCTACGTGTACAACAGCACGAAGGACAAGCGTGAGCGTGTCGGACGTCTGCTGCAGATGCATGCCAACAAGCGTGAAGAGATCGAAGAGGTGCGCGCGGGCGACATTGCTGCCGCGATCGGTCTGAAGGACACGCGGACGGGCGATACGCTGTGCACAGAAGACAATCCGATCATTCTCGAGGCCATGAAGTTCCCGGCGCCGGTGATCGACGTCGCGATTGAGCCGAAGACGAAGGCGGACCAGGACAAGCTGGCGATTGCACTGCAGAAGCTGTCGGAAGAAGATCCGACGTTCCGTGTGCGCTCAGACCCGGAAACGGGTCAGACGATCATCGCCGGTATGGGTGAGCTCCATCTGGAGATCATCGTCGACCGCATGATGCGTGAGTTCAAGGTCGATGCGAACGTGGGTCGCCCGCAGGTGGCCTACCGTGAAACGATCAAGAAGCGCGTTGAGAAGATCGAAGGCAAGTTCATTCGGCAGTCTGGTGGTAAGGGTCAGTATGGCCACGTGGTCATCAACATGGAGCCCAGCGAGCAGGGGCAGGGTTTCGTGTTCGAAGACAAGGTGGTTGGTGGTGTGATCCCGCGTGAGTTCATCGGACCGACGGAAGCAGGTATCAAGGAAGCGCTGGAAACCGGCGTGTTGGCCGGCTACCCGGTGGTGGACGTCAAGGTGCAGCTGATCTACGGCTCGTACCACGATGTCGACTCCTCCGAAATGGCGTTCAAGATTGCTGGCTCGATGGCGTTCAAGGAGGCGGCCCGTCAGGCCAATCCTTGCTTGCTCGAGCCGGTGATGAAGGTCGAGGTCGTGAGCCCGGAAGCGTACATGGGTGACGTCCTCGGCGATCTCTCCTCGCGGCGCGGCAAGATTGGCGGCATGATGCAGCGTGGGGAAGCGCAGGTAATCTCGGCGACGGTGCCGCTCGGCGAGATGTTCGGTTACTCGACCAAACTGCGCAGCATGTCGCAGGGGCGAGCGGTCTACTCGATGGAGTTTTCGCACTACGAAGAAGTGCCGAAGTCGAAGGCCGAAGAGATCATTTCCAAGGTGAAGGCGTAAGCCTCACCCACTCATTCACTACCCAACACCAGAATCGAACCATGGGCAAGGCAAAGTTCGAGCGGAACAAGCCGCACGTGAACGTGGGAACGATCGGCCACGTCGACCACGGCAAAACGACGACGACGGCGGCTCTCACGAAGATCTCGGCGGAGAAGGGCTACGGCACGAAGTACATTGCGTACGACGAAGTCGCCAAGGCTTCGGAGTCGCAGGGTCGCCGTGACTCCACGAAGATCATGACGATCGCGACATCGCACGTCGAGTACGAGACGGAAAACCGTCATTACGCGCACGTCGACTGCCCGGGACACGCGGACTACGTGAAGAACATGATCACGGGTGCCGCGCAGATGGACGGCGCCATCCTGGTTGTGTCGGCCGTTGACGGTCCGATGCCGCAGACGCGCGAGCACATTCTCCTGGCGCGCCAGGTCAATGTGCCCTCGGTGGTTGTGTTCCTCAACAAATG
>Ga0209490_10001283_pt1 | contig 24480 bp, 24 predicted proteins | sample MAT06_FD_187209 | JGI IMG/M metagenome (GOLD analysis project Ga0209490, IMG submission 187209) | Freshwater microbial communities from Lake Fryxell liftoff mats and glacier meltwater in Antarctica - MAT-06 (SPAdes) (version 2) | ecosystem: Environmental > Aquatic > Freshwater > Ice > Liftoff... | reverse complement strand
GGAATGACGAAATGTTCAGCTTCAACTCGGCGCGGATCGATACGTTCCGCACCATGTTGGACGCCAGTGATGGCACGCCCACCCTGGTATCCACGGATTCGCTGGGCATTGGGCCATTGGGTATGGAGACCAGTGTAAGGGACCGTATACACGTTGCACCGAACCCAACGGCAGATGGCTGGGTGAGCATTTACCATGATGCGACCGAGCGTGTGGAATTGATCGCTTTGTACGACGCACGTGGACGTGCAGTGCCCTTACGCAATGAACGTTACGGATCAGCTTGGCGCATTGCGCTGCCCGAGGCCACTGGGCTGTACTTCGTCCACCTGAAGGTGAATGGCCAAGTGGTGTTGAAGCGCGTTCTGCGTCAATGAGCCTTGCTGTTGCTTCCTTGCATGTGTACCCGATCAAATCATTGGGTGGTTTCATGTTGAACGAGGCCCACCTTACGGATCGCGGCTTCGAGCATGATCGCCGTTGGATGCTGGTGGATAAAGCAGGTGTTTTTGTGACCCAGCGCGAGGCACCCGAAATGGCCTGTCTGCACCTACGACCAAAAAACAACGGATCCCAGGTAGTGGACATCCGCACCGACCGAACTCTTGACCTGCCGTGGACGATCGCCGCTGGCGTAGAACGCATGTGCTCGGTATGGAGTGATCGAGTGCGCACCGTGGTCGGTGATGAAGCGTGGAGCGCGTGGTTCAGCGAATGCTTGGGACGCTCGGTAACATTGGTCCACATGCCCATGCGAACACGCCGACGGGTCGATGGCCGCTATGCGCAAGGGTTGACCTCCTTGAGCGATGGCTTCCCCTATTTGATCATATCACAGGCGTCGTTGGATGAACTGAACGGACGATCAGAGGTGCCTGTGGGGATGGATCGCTTTCGGCCCAATATCGTGTTGGCAGGTGGGCACGCTTTCCAAGAGGACACCTTTGCGCAGATTAGGATCGGTGACGTGCGCTTCCATCTGGTAAAGCCCTGCGCACGCTGTGTGATCGTGACCACGGACCAACGCACGGGCGAGCGCGGGAAGGAACCGTTACGCACACTGGCCACCTATCGCAGCAGCAACAACAAAGTGTTGTTCGGCATGAATGCGATGGGAGACGGAGATGGGATCGTGCGCGTGGGTGATGAGGTTACGATCTTAGCAGCCGGATGAATCCCGACCATGCTCGTCACTGCCATAACTTTCCTGGGCGCCCTTGCATTGCTGCTTTTCTCGGCCAGCTTCTTCACGAACGCTGCTGAACGGATCGGCGCGTGGATGGGCCTGTCGCCCTTCGTGATCGGCGTGTTCATTGTGGGTATCGGCACCTCGCTGCCCGAACTGGTGGCAGCGGTACTGGCCGTGCAGGCGGGCATTTCGGAGATCGTTCCCGGCAATGTGATAGGTGCGAGCATCTCGAACCTGCTGCTGGTCACCGGCGTGGTGGCCGTGCTGGCCCGGCCGGAGGTGAAGCTCGGCAGTCAGTACATCCTGATCGACCTGCACTACCTAGTGGGGGCCTTCTTCGTGTTCTGGCTGGTGGCGCACGACGGGCTCATCACTTGGCCTGAGGCCTTGTTCGGTGTGCTTGCCTTCGTTGTCTACAGCATCTACCTCATCCGCCATGGCGGTGCCGAGGTCTCCGAAGGCCTTGTAACGGCGAAGCCCGAACGAGGTGCCTTGCCGGTCAAGGACCTCGCGGTTTTGCTCGCCACCAGCGTCGGCATCTACTTCGGAGCCGATCACACCGTGGCCTCCATCACCACCATCGCGGGTCTGTTGGCGCTGCCCGCTTCGCTCATCGCCCTCACCGTGCTTTCACTGGGCACCACGCTCCCCGAGCTGGCGGTGAACATCACGGCGATCCGCCAAGGCAAGGCCGAGATGGCCGTGGGCAACGTGCTCGGCTCCTGCATCTTCAACACCTTGATGGTGCCGGCCGCCGGAGCGTTGGTAGGCCCTATCACCGTGCCAGCCGAGCTCCTCTCCCTCTCCCTGCCGGTGATGCTCGGCAGCGGGCTCTTCTTCTACCTGCTCACCCTCGACAAGCGGATCAGCCGGTGGGAAGGGTGGCTCTTCCTTGTGCTCTACGTGCTCTTCATCCAGCAGCTCGCCGCATCGGTCTGATCGGCGCGGTTGACAACGCTCACTTGTCGTTCCACGCATTCTCGTCACCTTCGGAACGTGTCCAGTCCCTCCCCCGCCCTCCGAAAGGCCAGCCTACGGACCGAGATCGATGCGGCCTTTCTGTATGATCGGGTCGCTGCACATGAAGACGATGAACAGGTGGCGAAGCTCTTCCGCGAAATGGCGACCATCGAACGGGAGCATGCCGAACACGCCTTCGAAGACCTGGAACGAACCGGGGTGCTCTCCACCCTACCGGGCCCTTCGTGGCGGGCACGGACGCTGGACCGCATCGGTGGCATGATGGGCTACGACCATGTGATCGCACAGCTGATGGACACCGAGAAGGGCCTAGCGCGAGCGAGCGTGTCGCTGAAGCGGAAGAGCGGCTTGCCTTTGAACGGCGCCGAAGAGAACCACGTGCGCATCCTGGGTTCGCTGATCGCGAACAAGCGCGGTATGGGCGGTGAGCAGCTCGGACGGATCGAAGGGCGGCACAAAAGCGTGGGCGGCAATGCCCTGCGCGCGGCAGTGCTGGGTGCGAACGATGGGCTGGTGAGCAATATGAGTTTGGTGATGGGCGTGGCGGGCGCCACCGGGGGTGACCAAGGCGTACTGCTCGCCGGGCTCGCGGGGCTGCTGGCCGGTGCGTTGAGCATGGCGCTTGGCGAGTGGATCAGCGTGAAGAGCTCCCAGGAACTGTACGAGCGCCAGATGGCCTTGGAAATGGTGGAGCTGGAGACGAACCCCGAAGGCGAACGCAAGGAGCTGGCGCTCATCTACATGGCCAAAGGCATTTCCGAGGATGAGTCGAACCGACTGGCCACGGAGCTGATGAGCGACACGAATAGGGCGCATGCGATGTTGGTGAAGGAAGAGCTCGGCATAAACGCGGAGGAGCTGCAGGGCTCGGCATGGGTGGCCGCCATCACTTCGTTCTTCCTCTTCGCCATCGGCGCGATCCTGCCGGTGCTTCCCTTCTTCTGGCTGAAGGGCTTCGCGGCGATCGCATGGAGCGTGGGGCTCAGCACCATCGGCCTGTTCATCATCGGCTCGGCGATCACCCTCTTCACCGGGCGCAGCATCTGGGCCAGCGGCATGCGGCAGGTGCTGTTCGGGCTGGCGGCGGCGGCGGTCACCTTCGGCATCGGCAAGCTTATCGGCGTGAATGTGGGGGGCTGAACCCTTTCGCAGTGACCGCTGTCTCCTTCCGCAGATACCTTCAGCACCGATGATCCACTCCATCCTCGCCGATAAGGCCACGCGCTTGTTCATCATTCTTGGCGCTTTCTTCGCAGCCAACGCGCTCCTCGCGGAGATGATCGGCGTAAAGCTCTTCCAACTGGAAACGTTGCTGGGCATTTCAAAAGCCGACTTCACCCTACTCGGACAAGAACACCTGAGCTTCGTGCTCAGCGTAGGTGTGCTGCCCTGGCCCATCGTGTTCATCATGACCGATGTGATCAACGACTACTACGGGGTGCGCGGTGTGCGATTCCTCACGCTGCTGACCACGGCGTTGATCTCGTTCGCTTTCCTTGTAATGTTCCTCGCCATCCACATGCCGTCCGAACAAGGTTGGTGGATCACGAGCAGCGCGGCGCAAGGTGTGCCCGATATGCAAGCCGCGTTCACGAGTATTTTTGGTCAAGGCATGAACATCATCCTGGGTTCGCTCTCCGCCTTCGTGGTAGGACAGCTTGTGGATGCCTTCGTTTTCCGGCGGATCAAACGCATGACCGGCGATTCCCATATTTGGTTGCGCGCCACGGGAAGCACCCTGATCAGCCAGCTCATTGATAGCGTGGTGGTGACCTATGTGGCATTCTATATCTTCAAGGGCATGAGCTTCCCCATGGCGACGGCTTTGGTGCTTACCGCGTATAGTTACAAACTCATTGTTGCTGTGCTAAGCACTCCATTGGTGTATCTTGTGCATGCGGGTGTTGAGCGTTACCTAGGCAAAGAAAAAGCCGTTGCCATGCGCCTTGCAGCACTGCGCATGACGGACGAACAATAATCTACCATGGCCAAGAAGAAGGTCGTCACCAAGAGGGAACTGCTGGCCATTGAGCGAGCGGCGAAACGTGAAGCACAAAAGGCCGCAGGTGCCATGGATGGCCGCTTTCGAGAGAAGGTCGTTCCCAACAAAAAGCGCAAGGCACAACGCGAACGGAACAAGGATGTGGATGCGGAAGAGTAACACTTGTATAGACCAACATGCCAAACACGTATACGAGTCTCAACTACCACATTGTCTTCTCTACCCACCAACGTGAACCTTGGTTGAACTACGAGCTACGCGATACACTTTGGGCCTACATGGGAGGGGCTGTACGCGGCATGAACGGCGTGGCTTTAGCGGTAAATGGATGGACAGACCACATCCACTTGTTGCTGGGCCTGCGTCCGGACCATCGTGTTAGCGATGTGGTGCGAGAATTGAAAAAAGCATCCACTCAACAACTTCAATATGTGTATGGTAAAACTGGTTTTGCTTGGCAAGAAGGCTACTACGCCTTCACTGTAAGCAGTGCGCATTTGGCCGCTACCCGCCTTTACATCGAACAACAGGAAGAGCATCACCTACGGGCGCGAACATCTAGTTTTCTGGATGAAGTGAAAACCTTCCTGAAGGAGAACAATGTGACTTTCGATCAGAAGTACTTGGAGTAGGGAAGCGAGTTCACCTGAGGATGCTCTGCGACCCAGCTAGGGTCGCATCTTCGGGTATATACATTCTCTATGCTCTGCGACGCCGCTGGGGTCGGAACTTCGGGCACACCCATTCTATGTTCTGCGACCCCGCTGGGGTCGGAACTTCGGTCGTATCTATTCTCTATGTTCAGCGACCCCGCTGGGGTCGGACCGTTCTCGCATCTTCTCGACCTATGCTCTGCGACCCCGCTGGGGTCGGAACTTCGGTCGTATCTATTCTCTATGTTCTGCGACCCCGCTGGGGTCGGAATTTCGGGCACACCCATTCTATGTTCTGCGACCCCGCTGGGGTCGGAACTTCGGTCGTATCTATTCTCTATGTTCTGCGACCCCGCTGGAGTCGGACCGTTCTTGCATCTTCTCGACCTATGTTCTGCGACCCCGCTGGGGTCGGAACTTCGGGCACACCCATTCTATGCTCTGTGACCCCGCTGGGGCCGGAACTTCGGGAATACCTACGCTCTGCGACGCCGCTGGGGTCGGAACTTCGGTCATAACTGTTCTCTATGTTCTGCGACCCCGCTGGGGCTGGTACGCACTCGTATCTTCATCTGGCTTTGCTCCGTGACCCGGTAGGCCGAAAGTGAGGCATCCAGCCCATGACCGCATCTTGTCCGAACTGGGCCTCGCTTTGAGTTCGACCCCAGAGGGGTCGCAGAACATAGAGCGTTCTCCAGACCTCTCTTACAGCTGACCCCAGAGGGGTCACAGAACATACCTTGCGAACGCTGCTCAGGAAGATCTATAGGCCTTCGGCTACCTTTGAGACCAACCCTTTCAAGCATGGACACGCCACTAGAAGACCTTTTCCACGACGGAAAAAAGGCCAGCCCTGGTCTTCCGCTTGGTGTCAAGAACTACTTGATCGATATCGATGGCACCATCTGTGAGGACATACCCAACGAGGAACCGGAGCGCATGGTGGATGCTGCGATCTATCCCGATGCCTTGGATACCTGTAATCGCTGGTACGAGCAAGGGCACATCATCACCTTTTTCACCTCACGTACCGAAGCACACCGCGAAGTGACCGAGGTCTGGCTGAACAAACACGGCTTCAAGTACCACGGCATCCTCTTCGGCAAGCCACGCGGCGGGAATTATCATTGGATCGACAACCATGTAGTGCGCTCCACACGGTATGTAGGTACCTTCAACGACATGGTCGAGAAGGAGGTGCGCATTCAGGTGTTCCCTGGGTAGTTCCCTTCCTTTCGGCGTGGCCTGAGGAAGGGTCAGTGCCGTTTACGCACGGTCACCACCACGCTCCGGAGTGCCGCTCTTTTCGGCCTTCAGTTCCAAGGACACCAACACGTTCGCTTCTGGGAAGTAGGTGGCCACACAACCGCGTGCTATGGCGTAGGGTACCACGAACAAATCGGTGGCGATGCGTTCGTGTCCGTAGTTGCTTAGCAGGTCCACACGGTCGCGCTCACGCCAACCCCTTGCGCACGGCCAGGGCCACCGCCTCGTTAACGCTATGTACCCGTAGCTTCACGTACACGTTGCTCACGTGGCGGTTGACCGTTGCGTAGGATAAGTTCAACTCCAAGGCTATCCGTTTATACGTGTAGCCCTTCACCAGCAAACTCAGGATCTCCTTCTCGCGTACGGTCAGGTGGAACTCGTCCGGTTTCGCGGTAGGGGCTTGCTTCCCTTCCATCATACGCAACACGCGACGTGCTATACTGGGCGACATTGGAGCACCGCCCTCGATGGCCTCCCTGATGCCTTGGATGAGCCGGTCCGGGTCGGTCTGCTTGAGGAAGTAGCCATCGGCACCGGCACGGATGGCAGCGAAGATGCGGTCGTCGTCCTCGATCACCGTGAGCATCACGATCCTGAGATCAGCGTAACGCGCCCGCAGGATCGCTGTGGCCTTGATGCCATCCACCAAGGGCATATCGATGTCCATGAGCACCAGGTCCGGATGGCAGGCCTCCACATCCTCGGCCACTTTGTGCGCTGAATTGTATGCACCGACCACACCAAGGTCATCCGTTGCGTTCAGCACGGCACTCAACGCATCGCGTTGCTCGCGGTTATCCTCGAAGATGGCGATCTTGATCATAGGGCCAGCGCTCGTCTACAGGTGCAAAGTTGGACCGACCGATCGATCAGCACGCTCACTACATCCACTCATTCAGCAACGGGCGTGAAGCAGAACACAACACGTGTACCCTTGCGATCACCAGAGAGCACCTGCACTGAGCCGCCGATCTCCCGGGCCCTGCGCAGCATATTACCGAACCCATTGCCACCCAACGAGCTCCTCCGGGCCACCTCTGTGGGTATGCCTGTTCCATCATCGTCCACCACCAGTTCGATCACCCCGTTCACCAAGCGCAAGGAAACTGCGATCCGTTCGCACCGACCATGGCGCACCGCATTGCTCACCGCTTCCTTGAAGATCAGGTAGAGATTCTTCCGCTGCTCCATGGCGATCTTGCGCGTGAGCGGTCCTGCGTTCAACTCGAAATCCAATTCGATCCCTGCCGCTTCACAAACCGGTTCGGCATAAGCGCGCATCCGGTCCACCAGGTCCTCCATGGAATCGTGTCCGCTGTTCACGCTCCACACGATGTCGTTCATGCTCTCCATGGCCCGCTTGCTGTTGTCCTTCATGCGCTGCAACATGGTGTTGGCGTACTCGGGCAGCACTTCGGAATGTTTGCCGACGGCGGTGCTGAAGAGCACGATGCTGCTGAGGTTGCTGCCCACTTCATCGTGCAGGTCGTTGGCGATGCGATCGCGCATGCGGATCACTTGGCGCAACTGCCGCTCGCGGTATCGTACCACCCCGTAGACGGCACCAGCCAGCGCCAATGCACACAGCAGGAGGAAGTACCACCGCAGGTGAACGGGGCGGATCACTTGGATGGGGATGCTTATCTCCTCGGACCATCGCCCTTCCGCATCCTGTGCTTTGATGCACACCACATGATCGCCGTAGGGTAAGGTGGTGAAGCGCAGGTAGGGTTCGTGCTGCGTGTTCCATTGTTCGTCGATGCCATTGATGCGCCAGGCATAGTTGAGCAAAGCGGCATCCTCGTAGCTCAAGAGCGCGAACTCGATGGTGATGAAACGGTCCTTGGGTCGCAACGAAATGGTGGATCCTTGGAGGTGGTCCATGGTGAGGTCCTGCGATCGATCATCCTCATGGCGCTGCACCTTGATGGTCTTGATCACCAGCGGTGCGGTGCCGATCTCGGAGGGCTGCAGCAGGTGGTCCGGATGGAAAATGGTGATGCCATTGATCCCGCCGAAATACAAGCGTCCGTCGGGACCTTGGGTATGGGCCAACCTGTTGAATTCATTGAAGCTGATACCATCCGTGGTGGTGAAGACCTTCACGTGGCCGGTGCTGGGATCGAAACGGACCAAACCGTTGTCCGTGGGGAGCCAGAAGTTCGCACGACTATCCGGATAGATGGCGTGGATGCTGGCCGTTGGGATGCCGTGTTGTTTGCTGAAGGCGCGTAGTGTAGCCGCTGCGCGGTCCCAGTGCAACAGCCCTTGGCTACCTGTGGCCAACCAATACGTTCCATCCGTATCCCGGTGTGCATACCGGATATCGTCCGTCGGAAAATGGGTAGGCCCATTCTTCGCCGCGCCCGTCCACCACCGATCCAAGACCTTCCCTTGCGCATCCACTTCGAACAGCCCTGCATTGGTGCAGACGAGCGTGTGGCCTTGATCGCTCTTTACCATGTGCGCCACCCAGGCCTGGTCAAGTTCCACATCACCACTGGCGACCAGTTGGGAGGAAGACGTGGAGGCACTTGCAATGCGCAGACCCATGATGGTGCCTATCAGCAATGATCCATCGTCCAGCAACAAGGCTGTCCATGTATCATAATTCCCTTCTGAAGTCGTGATCCGACGATCTACCGTTCCATCGGACCCTTGGTGCAACACTTCACTGGTTCGGGTGCGCCAAAGCCCGTTCTTTTCGTCGCTGATCATGCCACCCCTGAAGTGTGAAGCAGCGTCGCGGTTACGCGTTTCACCTGTGTATGCATCCAATTCCCAATAGCCGGTGGTCTCCGTGTTCACATGCAGCGTGTTGCCATGCACCAACATGCCCCGGATGCGATGCTCACCTACACGGTCCCCATTCCCGTTCCAGAGGAACCGCTGGAACCGGTCCTTACGCAAACTCACCTTCAATAGCCCGTATTCACCACCCACCCATACGTTGCCAAGTCGATCACGAAAAACATGCATGCCGACCAGGCCTTCTTCGGTGAAGTACGATGCAAGATCGAAGACCACCGGTGCAGCCGTGGGATCATCGCCGGCACGCATGGCCTTGATCTTCAGATCCACCAACCAAAGCCCCGGGAAGAGCTGCATACGGAAAGCATCACGGGCCTCCGGCTCGGAGATGATGAGCGATGGCCGTTGAGTAGATGCTCCGGTGGTGTCGTCGGCAGGGATCCAACAGTCCCTGAGCGGACCTCCGGCTTGAACCTTCACGTAGCTTCCTGGCGCATCCGTAGGCTTGCGTTCAAAGCGATCCACCCCACGCAAACCCACGGCAGCTATAGGGTCAGGCAGCTGCAATGTGACACGCGCGGGTCGCCCAACACCGGGTGTACCGAGATCAATTCGCGACAAGCGCACCGGCCATTCCGCACCGGGATCCGTATGGCAGGTACACCATACCTGCCTGCCCACATCGCTCCTCACCTGATCCACCACACCGGCACAGTCCACCCTGTAGCTGCCCAGACCCGGAGCAGTATCGTGGTACCAGAACAGATGCCGGTTCTGGGTGAAGACGACGGTGCCATCTCCCAGCGTGGTGAGGCTTGTGACGGCACCGACGGCATCTGCGGGTAGTTGCCCAAGGTGTTCGGCGAGCGGCGTGACCTTCAAGGATAATGGATCGAGGATCTCCAGCGTACCATTGACGTAGAGCACCCAGAGCATGCCTTCCGTATCGGCCGCTACGCCTCGGATCGCATCACCGGAAAGGCCATCGGCCGAGGTGAGGACCATGAAGCTGTGCCCATCGAAACGGGCAAGCCCTTGGGGTGTGCCCAACCAGAGAAAGCCGCGCGCATCCTGATCGATGGACGTGACGCTCCGATGCGGAAGACCACCGGAAACACCGAAATGGCGCACCGTAAAGAGGAGGCGATCACCGGCTTCAGCCTTTGATGCTTCGTGTGCTTGCGACCTGGCCTGGGCTACGAGCAGCAGCAGGAACAGAAGCACGGAGGGACGCATGCCGCAAGGTATCGGTTGGTGCCGATACGGGCCACCACCACTAAAGAATGAGTGGATGTAGCCATACGGATGAGTGGATGTAACGATTGATGCGGCGTGACGCATGTACCTGCTTTGCATTCGAACATCAGCCTCTCCATCACCAATACCAGTCGACCATGCACCTTCGAACCTTACGCAACTTGAACCTTGCCTTGCTCCTGATCGCGGTTACGCAGGCTCCTGCCCAGATCTTCCAACAGGGCGTTGGAACGAACGCGGTCAGCGGCCTTTCCGTGACCGATCTAAGGATCATGGGCAACCCTGCACCGGGCTGTGCCAGTAACAAAAGGTACCAAGGGGTCCCCGTCAACTCGCCACTTGGCATGGGATGGTTCCCGAATGAGTATTTCAGCTTGCCGGCAGGCAATGGACCACAGTCGTTCGAAGTACGCATGGTGGTGCAGTATGGGAACCCCATGCAACCGTTGAACAACATGTCTGTCTTCGTGGACGACGAATTCTGCCCCAGTTGTACCGTATCATGGCTCCAATTCCCGGTCGTCGGTACGAATCCGGCGGAATTGCGGTACCTCATCACCCACCAAACGGGCTCCGCATACAGCACCAATGGTGAACGGAGGTTCACCTTGCGATTTAACCGGTTGGGCTCATCCGACCCGGTTCTGGACGTCAGATTCGGGGCCATCATGGTCGGCGAGTCCTACACCGACGTCATCGGTTATTACGATTCACCTGCGCTTCCACTGTTCATACTGCGCGACCCACCAGGCGATGGCAGCTTCAGCAGTTTGAACTCCGGGAGTAACACCTGCTTCGGCCAATCGCATTCGGTGAGCACCTCACAGGAAGAAGGCCTCTGGGCAAAGGCCAAGATCGGCGTGGCCGGGGAAGCAGGGCTGTTCGTCACCACCGAGTTCGAACTCTTTTTCGAGGGTGGTGTGAGCTTGACCGCGAGCCGGTCGGAAACATCCGAATACGAATACAGCACCTGCCTCCAGACCACTTCATCCTTCACCACGGCCAATAGTGGCACACCGGACGATGTGTTCATCGGAAGTGCCATCCGCTATGCATACGGCATGCGCACGATCATCGAGCGTCCCACTTGTGGCACCATGACCAAGTCGGCCGATTTCGCCTCTTCACCCGTGCAGCGGCTTTCGTCCTACAACTGGGGTGAAAGCTATATCATCGGCATGGTCATCCCCCAGGTCCAACAGCAGATCGCCAGCCTGGCGCCAGGATCGCCGGCCCATAAGAAAGCCGTGGAACAACTGGCCGTTTGGCAGCAGGCCATCGCGTTGAACGCCACCATCAAGGCGAATGCGCCCCTTGTTGAAACACGTTCATTCAACGGTGGTGATCTTTCCTTCCAGTATTCCCAGACGCAAACAACCTCAGAATCCAGGGCCATTCAATACAACGCGATATTGGAACAAGGGTTGAGCGCGGAGTTCGGCGTGGGTGTGGGTGGGTCGGGTGTTAGCGGTGGTGGCTCCATCAAGATGAAGAACGAATATGGGAACGGTGAGACCGACTCCAACGAGTCTACCAATACCATGGCCTATACGCTGGTAGACAGTGACGTTTTCGACAATTTCGTTGTGGAGGTGCGCAAGGACGCGGTGTTCGGTAGCAATGTGTTCGTGTTGGACTCTGTGAACTCGCGGACGAGTTGCCGCTATGAAGGTGGTTTCCAATTGGACCAGCCTAGCTTGTCTGTTAGCTCTCCCGGCAATACCACCATGACGGTGACCCAGGCACCCATTGGAAGCGCGGTGAACTTCCCGTTGATCGTTTGCAATAACAGTGATATCACCAGGACCTACCACCTCCGTTTCAGTGCTGCCACGAATGCGCAAGGTGCCATCCTACAGGCCTTCGGGAACACGCTGAACTCGAACGATAATGGCGTTATGCTTGAACTGACAGCGGGGCAATGCCTCAACAGCACCCTCTCCCTGACACAGCCCAACGTCGGCGTAGTCGACTTCTCGAACATCAACCTTTACCTCTACGCTCTTTGTGAAGAGGAGTACGCACCCTACACTCGATCCTTCATCACCATTTCGGCGTTCTACGGGGCAGGCAATATCGGCACCATCTGTGAGCCCTCCAGCGGCCTGGGCACTATAGCAGGTGATTTCGTCGATGGGGTGCAGCTCGGCTCCATCAACAATACCGGCACGGGCAACATCGGTGGGCCTGCCTACACCAACTATAGCGCACTGTTCTCGACCACACTTTCGCGGAATGGACAGTACATGGTCTCGATCACTTCCGGGGAATTCTACCTCAACATCCTTTCCGCATGGATCGACTTCGACCAGAACGGTTCCTTCGATGCGGATGAACTGCTAGGATCCTTCGTGACCGGTCTACCGTATGAGACCACCAATGTGACCTTCACCGTCCCTGCCGATGCTGCGCTGGGCAACACCTTGATGCGGGTGCGCACCACGTACCTTCCTGGGGTGCCCCCCACAAGCTTGGACCCATGCTTCGCCTACGACTATGGAGAGACCGAGGACTATCGCATCCTGATCAATGCGAATGCACCGCAGGATTGCTTAGGGATCAGCAATGGAACCGCGTTACCAGGAACACCTTGTAACGACAACAATGCAACCACCGGCAATGATACTTGGAACGCCAACTGCACCTGTGTGGGTGTTCCGGTGGATTGTGCCGGGGTTGCTGGTGGTACAACACTACCGGGTACACCTTGCGATGACGGCAACGCCAACACCGCCGGAGATGTGTACGGCGCCAACTGCACATGTGCGGGCCTGCTCATTGACTGCCAGGGCTTACCCGGCGGCAGCGCCACCCCTGGGTCGCCATGCAACGATGGTCTTGCCAGCACCGCGAACGACACTTGGAACAGCAACTGCCAATGCATTGGCCTGGTGATCGATTGCGCGGGAACGCCTGGCGGGAACGCCTTGCCCGGCACCTCCTGCAATGACGGCAACCCACTTAGCACGAACGATATCTACGGCAGCAATTGCCAGTGCGCCGGCATCCTCCCCCAGGACTGTAATGGCGTGCCTGGCGGACCTGCCCAGCCGGGCACCCCGTGCAACGACAATGATCCCGCCACCGGCAGCGATACTTATGGCGCCAACTGCCTGTGCGCTGGTCTGCCCTTTGACTGCTCCGGCACACCCGGTGGAAGTCTGTTGCCTGGTACGCCATGCAACGATTCCAACCCCAACACCGTGGACGATGTATTCACCGTGGATTGCATCTGTGCAGGCACCTTGCTCGCTGGCGACTGCGCCGGTGTGCCTGGCGGCAACGCTCAACCCGGAACGCCTTGCAACGACAACAATGCCAATACGGGCAACGATACATGGAACGCCTTCTGCCAGTGCCTGGGCCAGTTGATCGATTGCACGGGAGTGCCCGGTGGAATCGACCTGACCGGCGCGCCTTGCAACGATGGCAACCCCAACACCGGCAACGATGTGTATGACGTCAATTGCGTTTGTGCCGGACAGCTCTTGGATTGCCTGGGTGTGCCCGGCGGCACAGTCATCGTTGGTTCGCCTTGCAACGACGACAACCCAAACACCAGCAATGATGTGTACACTGCGAATTGTATTTGTGCCGGGGTTCAGCCCAACGATTGTCTGGGTGTGCCCGGCGGCAGCGCCCAACCCGGCACGCCTTGCAACGACGGTAACCCCAACACGGGCAACGATGTGTACGGGGCCAACTGCGTTTGCGTCGGCCAACTGATCGACTGCGCTGGCACCCCCGGTGGCACCGCACTCCCCGGCACGTCCTGCAACGATGGCGATCCCTGCACCAGCAACGACACCTGGGGCGCGAGCTGCAATTGCACAGGTACGCCCGATGCAGTGGGCACCATCAACACGCCCGCGACCGTGGATGCCGGAGCGCCCATCACCTTGTTTATTACACCCGTGCCTGGCGCCACCAGCTACACATGGACCATTCCATCCGATTGGACCAGCACCAATACCAACACATTCGTTCTCGTGGCACAATCAGGGTCGGTGCTTGGCGAGCGTGAAGTATGCATTGATGTGACCGCCAACGGTTGCGCGCTCTCGCAGTGTACGGCCGTGAACGTTACGAACACCACGGATATCGAAGAGCCTTCTGCGACTCCCTGGTTCTCAGTGCAGCCCAACCCCTCCAATGGCCAATTCCAACTGATGCGCAACGACGACGGTGGTACCGTGAACCTTAGCGTATACGACGGTACAGGCCGCATCGTGAAGGCAGCCTTCTCCGCAACCGGAACAGGCGCTGTTGAGTTCGACCTGCAGGGCGTGGAACCTGGCACCTACTACCTGCTTGCCACCCGCACGAACGAACATCGTATGGTGCCCTTCGTGGTGGTGCGCTGAACGCAATACCTGAACCTGCGAGCAGCCCCGTTCATTAACGGGGCTGCTTGCGTTGGTACCTGTCGCATTGGAAGCGTAACGCATCAAGCCCTCACCGATACAACGACGCCCTTGCCTGGATGCGTTCCACACATGCACTCGGCTCGCAGGTGAAACTGCCAAGCAGACTCAGCGCTTACGCAGCCTCACCACCACGCTCTTACTCGCCGGTGTGCCGCTCTTGTGCGCCTTCAGTTCCAAGGGCACCAACACGTTCGCTTCCGGGAAGTAGGTGGCCACACAACCGCGTGCTATGGCGTAGGGTACCACAAAGAAGTCCGTGGCGATGCGTTCGTGTCCGTAGTTGCTTATGAGATCGACCCGATCCTTTTCGAAGAGGCTTTGTTCCGCCATGTCACTGGCGTGCATGAGCACCACGCGACGTTCGCCGATGATGCCGCGGTAGCGATCATCTAGTCCGTAGATGGTGGTGTTGAACTGGTCGTGCGTGCGGATGGTCATCATCAGGAAGCTGTCTTCGGGAACAGTCCATGTTGGAGTGGTATCCACGCTGAATTTCGCGCGGCCGTCCAGAGTGGCGAAGCGCGCGCCATCGCGGGCTCCGTTGGGCAGCACGAACCCATCCGGCGTGCGCACCCGTTCATTGAAGTCATTGAATCCGGGGATCACGGCTTGGATCTCATCGCGGATCAAATCGTGGTTCCGGGCAAGTGCCGACCACTTCAGCGGCACCCCCTCACCCAATGTCGCAGCAGCCAATGCGCATACGATCCATGGTTCGCTGCGCAGGTCTTCGGTGGCGGGGGTATGCGCCCCTTGCGAGCGATGCACCACGCTCATACTATCCTCCACCGTGACGAACTGCGGCTTACCGCCTTTTACGGCCGTTCCATCCAACGCGAAAGGAAGATCCAACTCGCTACGACCCAGGCACGGGAGTATGATCGCTTCCTCGCCGGTGATCACGTGGCTGCGGTTCAGCTTGGTGCTGATCTGCACGGTGAGCGCACAGTTCATCAGCGCCTTCGCAGTAACGATGCTATCGGGTGTGGCACTGATGAAGTTACCGCCCAAGGCCACAAAGACTTTGGCTTTCCCATCGCGCATGGCTTCGATGCTATCCACCACATCGTAGCCGTGCATGCGTGGTGCAGAGAAGCGGAATCGCTCATCCAGTTTCTGCAAAAAGGCTTCATCCGGTTTCTCGTAGATGCCCATGGTACGATCACCCTGCACGTTGCTGTGGCCGCGCACCGGACAGGCCCCAGCGCCGGGTTTGCCAAAGGCACCGCGCAGCAGCAGCAGGTTCACGATCTGGCGGATGTTCGCCACCGCATTCACGTGTTGCGTTAGGCCCATGGCCCAAGTGACAATGATGCGATCGGTGCTGGCGATAAGCTCGGCGAGCTCGTGCAGTTGCTGCACTGGAACGCCGCAGGTATCTGCCATGGCTTGTGCATCCACGGTAGCCAGATCGGCAAGGAGATCCTCTACGCCTTGCGTGCGTTCTTGAATGAACTCCTGATCGAAGACCGTGCCCGGCCGTGCATGCTCCTTGTCCAGCAACAGGCGCATCACGCCTTTCAGCAGGGCCACATCCGTGTTGATGCGCAGGCCAATGTGCAAGCTGCCCAAGGCCGTGCCACCGCGCAACAGGCTCATGGGGCTCTGCGGATCGATGAAGCGTTGCGTGCCGGCCTCCGGCAGCGGGTTCACACTTACCACCTTGCCGCCATTGTCCACGCACTTCGTCAAAGCGGTTAGCATACGCGGGTGGTTGGTGCCGGGGTTCTGGCCCATCACGATGATCAGCTTCGCTTGGTGCAGATCCTCCAAGCTCACCGTGCCTTTGCCGATGCCGATGGTCTCGCCCAGCCCCACGCCACTGCTCTCGTGGCACATGTTGCTGCAATCGGGCAGGTTGTTGGTACCGAAACGCCTCACGAAAAGTTGGTACAGAAATGCCGCCTCGTTGCTCGCACGACCGCTGGTGTAGAACACCGCTTCGTTCGGCGAAGGCAAGGCATTCAGCGCGCTGGCCGTGCGCTGGAGAGCTTCTGCCCACGAGATCGCTTCGTACTTCGAGCTGCCCTTGCGTAAGAGGAAAGGCTCGGTGATGCGGCCTGCTTTGCCCAAGTCGAAGTCGCTCCAGGTGCTCAGCTCCTCCACACCATGCTGAGCGAAGAAGGCACGGTCCACCCGTTTGGTAGTAGCCTCTTCGGCAATGGCCTTCGCGCCATTCTCGCAGTACTCGCCCAACTTGCTGCGGTGGTCCGGATCGGGCCATGCACAACCCGGGCAGTCGAAGCCGTCCTTCTGGTTCAGCTTGTTCAGGATCTTCAAGCCATCCAACACGCCCACCTCTTCGTGTATATGCGCCAACGATACTGTTACCGCCTTGATCCCAGCGGCGCGGTCGGGCATAGGCTGCAGCGTAAGGCCGGTGTGGCGGTCGGGGGGGAGGAGTTGGATGCGGCGGAGGTTCATGGCAGCGGTGGCGGCAAGTTAGGAAGCGCGTGCGCAGGGTGGATACGGTGCCGCTATCTTCGTGGGGTAAGCACCAGACCCTATCACTCGAAATGATGCCCTACATCATCACCACCAACCGCGAACTGGAGCACTACAGCTGCGGCGCCATGACGCGGCGCACCGGTAACGGCGAGATCCTCACCGAGGACGTGCTGATGATCAACCCATCAGATACCACCCAACACGGCATCGCCGAGGGTGACATGGTGTGCGCGGAAAGCCTGCCTACCGGACAGGCAGGCGCGTCTGGCAAAGTGGACATCAAGGTGCTGATCACCACCGAGGCTTGTGTTGAGCGAAGCCGAAACATGAAGCCCGGCATCCTCAGCAGCACCTTCCACTTCCCGGAGATGATGCTGAACCTGATCACGTCGAGTGTAAGTGACAGCTTGGCGATGTGCCCGGAATACAAGGTGGTCTCCTGCCGGATCAGGAAAGCACGGGAGACGCATTTGCGCGGCGCAGGAGAGATCACAGCTTGAGCGATGCGTATTTACATCGACACATCGGTCTTCGGTGGCTGCTTCGACGAGGAATTCGAGGAGTGGTCATTGAAGCTCTTCGAGCAGGTCTCGACCGGCAAGTACAAAGTTGTGATCTCGGATGTGATCGAGGAAGAACTGCGGGTTGCTCCTGCGCATGTGCGGGAAGTCCTGAAGGATCTACCGCGACGGCAGTTGGAGGTGGTCAAGCTCACTGATGGATCCAAAGCATTGGCCCAAGCCTATGTCAAGGAACGCATCGTTACCGCGAAGTGGAAGGCGGATACGGAGCACATCGCCGTTGCTACCATCGCCCAGGTTGACCTGCTGGTAAGCTGGAACTTCAAGCACATCGTGAACTTCGACCGCATTCGCCTGTACAACGCCGTAAATTTGAAGCATGGTTACCGGCTGCTGGAGATCCGTAGCCCAAGAGACCTGACCTCATGAACACCGAAGCCAGAAAAAAGAAGCGCTATGACGCAGTCGCCATGGTGCGCGAGATACGAGAGGCCCACTACCGCCGGGACACCGATCCCAACTTCGATCCCGCAGAGTTGAAGCGCATCCAGGCGAAGTGGACCAGATTACTTGATGAGAGCATGAAGGCGCGTAAAAAGGCCGCATGAGCACCACCGAGCCCGACATGCTCTGCGTGGAAAGCCTGCCTACCGTACAGGCAAGCGCGCGCGGCAGAGTGGACATCAAGGTGCTGATCACCACCGAGGCTTGCGTTGAGCGAAGCCGAAACATGAAGCCCGGCATCCTCAGCAGCACCTTCCACTTCCCGGAGATGATGCTGAAGATGATCACGAGTAGTGTAAGCGACCCACTGACGATCCCGCAGGGGCGGGACAGGTAGTGCCCCGGGTACAAGTTGCGGTAGGGCAGAAACAGGAAGGCGGGGCTATAAATTCGAAGGCTTGATCGACCATGCGAGGTTTGCTCCTTACCACTTTGCTTCTGAGCACCGGGCTTTGCTCGGCGAAGAAGATGCAGATGGCCATCGAGTCAGTGATCCTAAGCGCCGACTTGATCGTCATCGGCGAGATCAAGAGCGACGGGGTCGGTTCTTATGTCTTTGGTATTCAAGAAACGCTCTACGGTGATTCCTCGCTCCAAACCGTGCGCGTGCACAAATGGAAGGAATGGACCTGTGATCCGCGTGGATCCGAGATCCGCAAGGGCCAGCAATTGGTCCTACTGCTTGGCAAGGGTACGTCGGGGTACTACCCGATCAATGACAGCACGGGGGAGATCCCGCTACGACAGGATACTGTCCCGTCCGGCAACGGTTTCTATGAAGTACTCCCCCATGCTGCCCATATCAAAGAATTCGGTGAAGCCGTGCGTGCACTTCGCATGTGCTGCCACATCACTGAGACCAACAATGACTTCGGCTTCTTCTACAAGTGGGCTTGGGAATGTTCGCCGGAACAGCGGTCTGCGCGAACATCAAAGAACGAGCTGACCGCGTGGCTATTTGAACGAATGGAAAGGCGCGAGAAGAAACAGTAGTGGGTTCCTGCAATATAAAGCCCGGCATGTTCAATTCTGCGCGATGGTACGGAGAGTGACCCTTGTTGGAATTGGGATCGGCCTGCTTTCGAGCTGCTCGATATTCCAGTCGCGCGTCAACGATGAAACTCGCGTACTTCGGACAGCCCCTTTGGAACGTATCTCGGACCTTGAGTTGTACGAACGACCCTTGAGCAAGGCCACGGATACTCTGCCACAGCTTGATCTTTTTCAAGACTCAGGCCGGTATTACTCGTTCCGGGATAGAATGATCTGGTACATGATCGCGCACCACTTGGATAGTATGCGTATGGCCACGAACAGAATGACTTCAAGACAAGAGGTGGATGAGTGGTACCGAACTGTGCGACCCCGCATAGCAGATACACTGTATGCCAAGTATCCAGGAGAATATCGTCGCTTCGAAGGAGAGCTACACTTCACCGGCGATACCGTCTGGCACTGGCTCGGTGACATGGACAACTTTGAAACTTGCGGCAGAACTATGACCCTGGCACAGTTGTTCAAGCCGGATCACTGGTATCTGTTCGTGTTCGACAACGGGGGTCCTACACATTCGCTAGGCCGAAGGCACTATGTCCAACGGCGGGTGTCCTTTCTCATCGACTCGAACGGAAACGTCCAGCACTGGCTTAGCGTAAGACGCAGAATGAGGAATATGGGGATCGTGTAGGCTTGGGCGTGCCCCCGGCAAACACCACTCCCGCGAGTATTGTGACTCGTGGCCCTGCTCCAAAGCAGCGTGCTTGTCTAACCCCCCTGTCAACAACTTCCCCGAGCAGCGGATCACCACCTTTGTGCTGTTGGTATTAAGTTGCAATATGCCAATTGACGACAAACCCGTCACTGGCAAGAAGAGATGACGAGCGTAGAGATCTGTGCAGGAGCCGGTGGCCGATCGTTGGGGTGGAGCGCGCGGGCTTTGAACACGAGGCTTTGTAGTTGGCGGTCGCTTAGCCCAAAGGCCATGTTGGCCAGAGCGCATCTCGGAATTGTTTTCGGTAGCGAGCGTGAAGGATCTCGTAGCCAGACGAGGCGCGAAACCCACGCATAGCCAGTGGCTATGAAAGGGTTGAGCAACGAGGTATGGCTGCGAAAGACCCTCGCGCAGCCCGAAGGATAATTTCGAGATGCTCTCTCATATAGAACCGATGTTCCCGGCGATCATGCTCAACATCATCAGTCCACCGCTTTAGGTCATTGCTCCCTTTGTCATCTACCTTCGGAGCATGGAACGCAAGATCATTCTGCACATAGAGAAGCTGCCGGAAGGTTTCTATCTCGCCACTTCCGATTCGTTGCAGGGCTTGGTGGCCCAAGGGCGTACGATAGCCGAAACCTTGGAGATCGCACGTGACGTGGCGAAGAAGATCATCGAATCCGCTGAGCCTGATGCGAACGTCAAGACCGTCGAATTCGGTGATAACTTCGACTATCCACTGGTGGTGGGTCTCTGATGGGTCGGCTCGGAGGTTTTCGCTACCGTGAGATCATTGGCCGGTTGAAGCGCTTCGGGTTCACCTTCCACCGGCAAGCGGCGGGAAGTCATGAGACCTGGTAGTGTGAACAAACGAAACGGTTTACCACTATCCCCAACCACACCGGTGACATGCCTGAAGGAACGCTAAGGGCTATTCTGAAACAAGCAGGTGTTGACGCCGACGACTTCCTTAAGAGCAAATGAAGCTCGGCATCCTCAGCAGCCATCAATAGTGATGTCGGCGTTCGCTGTGCAAAACTTCATACTCGATCTTTGTCCTCTCATCGTTAAGTTGACAAAACCCAATTGAGGGCTATTCCGTCAAGCAAAGAAGATGACGAGCGTAGAGATCTGTGCAGGAGCCGGTGGCCGATCGTTGGGGTTGGAGCGCGCGGGCTTTAAGCACGAGGCTTTGGTGGAGAATTGAACCAACACATTCTTGGTTCCTATCTTTCAGATCCTGAAATTGCGCCATGACCTCCGTACCGCACAGACACGACTTCGTGGCTGCCACCCTCCGCGCACTCGGTGTATTAGGTGGCTCTGGATCCATTGAAGAAATAAGGGAAAAGGTCATCGAGTTGTTGGCTGTTCCTGATAAAGTGGACATCAAGGCGCTGATCGCCGCCGAGGCTTGTGTTGAGCGAAGCCGAAACATGAAGCCCGGCATCCTCAGTAGCACTTTACACTTACCGGAAATGATGCTGAACATGATCACTCGCTCACCAGTTCGTTGCTTCGCAGTTCATCGGCTTCGCTGTAGTGTGAACGACTCACAGGTCCACCTCACGGCGGATGCCCGGAGTTTAAGGTGGTGAGCTGTAGGATCAAGAATGGGCGGAAGGGGCATTTGAGGAAGGAGGGGGAGGTTGTGGTGGAGTCTTAGGAGATTTGGACGTGCCGGTTCGCAAAGCCTCACCGTCGCGCTTTCCGCTGCAAGTCCTCGGCTGGATTACCAGCCTCGGGGCTTTCCGCTTCGATCGCTCACGCAGCCAAAAGCGTGTACAATCTGAAAGTGCAAGAACAACGCTTTACTTTGAGCGAGGATGCCAACCCCTCGAACAATCAAAAAGACAAGCCCACCGACCAACGGTATTAGTGAATACTTACGGCAGCTTCAGGCACGAAGTACGCAAATACTTGAGACCACTCTGAATGGTGATGGCGAGACGCTCTTGGCATCCAGCCGTCATCATACCGCTGAGCTCATGCAATGGTCCGAAACCCTAACTCAACATCGCGAGGGTGAGCTGTTTCGCCTTGCTGCTATCGAGCACGAGTACGCTCTCCTGGCGTTAGTCCAAGGACACTATAGGCACGCGTTCAAAGGCTTGCGGTTAGTCTTGGAACTCAGTCTTCAAGCCGTCCATCTGTCTGTGGATGAAGTAGCACTGCGAGAGTGGTTACAGAACCGAAGGGATACGAGTTGGGGAGCTATCACGAAGGAAGAAGACGGAGTCTTCTCGAAGAAATTTGCTCAAGCCTTTTTTCCGGAACTCGAAGTTCACCTGCATCACTATAGAGGGTTGGCTAAGACGATATACCGCGAGTGTTCTGAGGCCGTACATGGAAATATCCCTAGGAGTGTGCCTCTGCCGCATCATCTGGTTTATAGCAAGCCGACAACCTCATTGTGGCATCAGAAATCTGCCGCAGGTATAGGCGTGATCCACTTTGCCGCGAGTATGAGATATCTGAATGACCTGAACGAAACAGAGGTGATGTCTATGGAACCCGTGCTTCAAGAGCGGCTAGGGCACATCCCTCAGGTTCGAGTCAAACTGGGTGGACCAATAACATCTTAGATAATGGCCAGTCTTATCATTCGAACTGAGGATATTAGGTCTGAGCACATCTTGGAACTCTATGTAGAGTCTCTCCAAGACAAGGCCATAGTTGACCGCCTGAAGGGCACGAACCCAATCATCTTGGAAGGAAGTCGTGGGACGGGCAAGTCCTTTCTATTGCGCGTGGCTGAAGCTCAAATGGAACGAGAATTTCCAAAGGAGCGCGTATTACCTGTATACCTATCCTTTACAAAGAGCTCGCTTATCCAAAGTAGCGATCCGAAACAGTTTTTACATTGGATGATGAGCCGTCTATGTGCTCGGATTCTAAGATCTCTTTACCAAAAGGGTTGCTTAGTGCATCAGTTGCCCGGAATTGCCCTCCTCAGTGGTGGCGAGGTGCCTCCAGACATAGAGAAGACACCAATCGAGAAGGTAGCGGTCGCATTCGAAGAGTCTTACCGAACACCAGGAATAGAGGTTGCTGTTCAGGTCATCCCATCTGTAGATGATTTCAAAGACGCAATTGAGGACATCTGTCGAGCGAATGACATTCATCGGCTCGTCGTCTTCTTCGACGAAGCGGCGCACGTAATGCGCCCAGAGCAGCAGCGCCAATTCTTCACGTTGTTCCGTGACCTCCGTTCTCCCTTCCTAACGTGTAATGCCGCGGTTTATCCGGGCGTGACTTTCTACGGACAATCATTCGAAGCAACGCACGATGCCACAATTGTCTCACTCACCAGGGATGTTTTGGATAGCGGTTACGTCGAGAGTATGCGCGAAATTGTACTAAAGCAAGCCGACTCAAGCCTACAGAAAGACATTCTTGAACGCTTCGAGAACTTCGCAGCACTTGCATATGCAGTTAGCGGAAACCCTCGCCTTCTACTCAAGACTATTGGACTGACTGGGCACCTGCGGAATGCCGAAGTGACGAAGATGCTGAAGGAATTTTATCGAACGGACATTTGGGCGGAGCATTCAGGATTAGCAGAAAAGTTCAAAGGACACAGGAGCATTGTCGATTGGGGTCGAGACTTTATTGAAAAAATCGTTATCCCAGATGCGATTACCAAGAATGAGAATCGTGCCCAAAGTGGCAAGGCAGAATCAATCGCCATCTTCTGGATTCATCGCGACTCACCGACGATAGTAAGCGAAGCACTGCGACTGCTTTGCTACACGGGAGTCTTGACCAGACTAGACTCTGGCGTCGTGGCAACACGAAGGGAAACAGGAACGCGCTACGCCATCAACCTAGGCTGTTTAGCCGCTCCATCGGCTGAACCAATTGCTACTCTGATCGAATTGGGTCGAACACTTTCACTCAAGCGGTTCACCGAGTATGGTGCCAACCACCAAGCATATGCTGCCATCCAAAACGTAGGATTCAGTGAAACTGACATTGCTGTTGAGCTAGCGCGCGAATTGGAGAAATCGATTGATGTGCTGGACCTTACTGATTTCCAGCGACAAGCCCTGAAGTCGGTCGGCATCGACACGGTCCGCAAAGCACTTCAATCCTCGGAGCAGGATTTTCGGAAGGCGGACTACATAGGCCCCGTCCGATCGCGGAAAATGATGAATGTGGCCTCCGCTTCGGTCCTGGAGTACTTATCCGGGTAGAGTCTAACTTGGTTCAAATCCGCGCAGACGTCATCCCAAACCCATGCCTTAGGTAGAGAGGTCCGCGGTGCTCTGTTCGCGCACTTGAGCGGGCGGCTCTGCGGCTCGCAACCGTACGTCTCTACTCCCGCTTCTTGCCGGTCCCCGATGCATCGGGCGTTAGAGCCCCCCGCTGCTACAGGTCTATAACCCTTGGTCTTCCGGTTCGACCTAGCCCCTAAACTACATCCCGTAACACCTTCAACACCGCAGTTACCGCCTGTTGGGCTCTGGCACCGTGAGGTTGTCCATCCCAGTAGTCGATCACGTGTACCGCTGTGCGATCCACCCTTACCGTGTAGCGCATTTGGTCATCGCGCCAGTCGTTCTGCCTGATCTCCACTTGGTACCGTGCTGTCGATCTGTTCACTGGCCAGTTGCCCGGATCCCAGTCAGCGCGAATTCGCCACAATTGGCCCGCGAGCGGATCTGGTCGTTTTCGTTGTCTGCGTTGCCCAGTTCTAAATCCCTCGAATGCGAGGGGTTTGAAGTGGATCCCAGATCGACGTGAATGGCGCGGCACTTGTTC
>Ga0209490_10001277_pt1 | contig 24505 bp, 14 predicted proteins | sample MAT06_FD_187209 | JGI IMG/M metagenome (GOLD analysis project Ga0209490, IMG submission 187209) | Freshwater microbial communities from Lake Fryxell liftoff mats and glacier meltwater in Antarctica - MAT-06 (SPAdes) (version 2) | ecosystem: Environmental > Aquatic > Freshwater > Ice > Liftoff... | reverse complement strand
GAGTGTATTCGATCCCAGCCCGCGAGCAGCCCGCAACCCGCCTGCCCGGCGCGCGTCGTCTCGACGCAGTGTATTCGATCCCAGCCCGCGAGCAGCCCGCAACAGTGGTGGGGATGCTGATGCCGCCGTGGCCAGTGTATTCGATCCCAGCCCGCGAGCAGCCCGCAACCATCAAGCGGGGTCGTAGATGAAGCAACCAAGTGTATTCGATCCCAGCCCGCGAGCAGCCCGCAACCATGAATAATCAGGTGTGCCCAAGGCTGGCAGTGTATTCGATCCCAGCCCGCGAGCAGCCCGCGCGCTTCTACGCTGCGCATCGAAGCTTGCGGGCTGCACAAACCACTGTTCGTAAGGAATTTTTGGTGGCTCCTTGAAGCCAGTGACCTGAAGCTCCGACGATGTGTGCTCAAGCACGGCTGATGGATGAGCCCACCGCGAGCCATTGCCTTCAAAGATGGCTACGAATGCGCTCGTACCCGCGTGGACCTCAACAAACCACCTTGATCTTGTTCGGCACTGACACCTGTTCAGGCGCCCCACCCTCATCCCCTCACCCAGATTCCATCTGGGCTTGTGGGTGTCGCGAACTTTTTGAGCATGTTCTTCAACTCGCCCTCATGCCCATCGCATGGTGCATCGAAACTTCAAGTCAGATCGGTCGTGTGGCCGGTCCTTTGTGTGAATCGTGCTCAGATGCCTACATAAGGATCACGCCCATGCCGGTGCTTCCAGATACTCGTGAAGAGAAGATCAGTTTCTTTGAGGCTCGTGCGGCCTCATGGATCACCAACGCGGTGCTCATCGGGATCACACCCGTTCAGGCCGCGAGCATCAAGAACCTCGCGACCGAGGCTCGCAACGCGCTCAACGATGCGAACGAGGTGCGCATCAAATCCAAGAGCAAGACCGCTGTCTACTACGATGCCACCAGAGAGATGAACGCACTCGGCCGCGACCTGATCGCCACCATCAAGGCCTTTGCCGAGACGACCGGCAACGTGGCGGTCTATGACCTGAGCGACATCTCGCCACCCTCGCCCCCTAGCCCGGTGCCCGCACCATCGACACCCACCGACCTTGCCGGCACGCTCGATGCCTCGGGCATCCTCTCGCTGGTCTGGAAGTCTGATCGCAGCGGACCGAGCTCCGGCATCATCTTCGAGGTTTCGCGCTGTCGGGGCATCGAGACCGCCTTCACGCTCGTGGGTGCAACATTTGAGAAGACCTGTATCGACCCGACCTTCATCGCGTGCAACGGCAACGCCAGCTACCGGATTCAGGCTCGCCGCGGCCTGCTGCACTCCGGATTTGCCGGCCCGTTGCAGATCACCATGGGCGGCGCGGGCGGAGGTGGAGGGTTCAGCCAGACGCTGACATGCAACACCCTGAACAATGGCGATATGCGAATGGCCGCGTAAGTTAGATTGGCTCGTACTATTGAGATCCAAGCAGGCGGCGTACCTGTTCACGGGACGCCGTCTTTCATTTTTAGACTTCGCATCTTGGCGGTGCAGGTCAGCCGACCCAGACTTACAAGTTCCCGCGCCGTTCCTGTTCCAACTCAAGGGCCTGGAAGAGCGCCTTGAAGTTGCCTTTGCCGAAACTTTGTGAGCCGCGCCGGCAGATGATCTCAAAGAACAAGGTCGGGCGATCTTGCAATGGCTTGGTGAAAAGCTGGAGCAGGTATCCCTCATCATCGGCATCGACGAGGATTCCGAGATCCTTCACGCGTGTGTGGTCTTCGCGGACGACCTCGTGCCCGTTGGCCTTGAGCATGGTGTTCACCCGGTCCCAGACGATGTTGTAGTACGCCTCGGGAATGGCGAGGAAATCGACGCCGCGCTGGCGCAGCGAGGTGATCGAGTGCAGCTCATCATCGGTGCGGAGGGCGAGGTGCTGCACACCCGGCGTGTTGTGGTGCCAGTCGAGATATTCCTCGATCTGCGACTTCTTCTTCCCCTTGGCGGGCTCGTTGATCGGCATCTTGATGAGGCCCGAGCCGCTGGCCATGACCTTCGACATCAGGGCCGAGTATTCGGTCGAAATGTCCTTGTCATCGAAGGTCTTGAAGAGCTTGAACTCAAGCACGTTTTCGTACCATGAGACCCAGTGGTTCATCTTGCCGAGTTCGACGTTGCCGACAAGGTGATCGACATACTTGAGCCCGCAGGGGTTCTTCCTGTTGAACTCGTTGACCGCGAGATTCTCAAGCTTGCGGAACTTGGGCGCGAACGGACCGCCCTGCTTGACGTTGACCAGATCGTATTGACCCGTGCGGCTGACGAAGGAGTGAACGGCCCGTCCGTAGGTCTTGATGCTGGCGGTGGTGATGCTGCCATGCGCATCGGTGATCGTGCGGGGTTCGGCGGCACTGGTTGCCCCGTTCTTGATCGCCCGCTCCCACGACTTGGCCGCATCAAAGACGGTGAAGGCCACATCCTTGACACCATCACCATAAAGAGCACACTCAAGGTTGGCCGGATGTTCAGCGCTCAGGCCGGTGGTGAGCAGGATACGGATGTTCCCCTGCGTGATCAGGTAGTGGGCCGCATCGCGCGAGCCGGTCGTCAGATCGGCCACCTGTTCGATGGTGAACCCAAAGCAGTTGGCGTAAAAGAACGCGGCCTGCTTGGCGTTTCCGACGTAAAACCGCACATGATCGACATCGATCAACTGAAGCGGGTCGGTGGTCTTGGCGGTTGGGAGAGTCTGAGGCGGGGGGGAAAGGGTCGTCATGGGGGCGGAACTCCGTGCCTGTGGTGAAGTGTTGAATGGTAGGAGCGATGGGGCACCGGGCTGGACTGGTGAAGTCTTCACGATTATCCATTTCATCCGCAGCAATTGGCGGCCGTCTGGTGCGTTGGACTGGCACGAACACATTGGCAAGAGCTGATCGGGAGGGTGTACAGTGTGCATCGCCGATCGATCAAACAACCCTCGGAGTGCCGCATGAAAAACCGACCAATCATGCTCACCGCGCTCTGGGCCCTCGCGGCCCTGCCCGCCGGCGCCCATGCCCAGGAAGCGTACGACCTTTCAAGCATTACCACCCTGTGCAGCGGGGCGGTGCTGGGTATCAACGTGACCTTTCCCGTCCGCGGCTTTGAGATGTTGATCCTCAAGGATGGCAAGCGGGTCTACCACCAGCCCTTTGGTCAATGGTCGATCGGGCGCATCGCCGCCGCGGACAGCGCGACCAAGACCATCTCTGGCGCGGTCATCATGTCGCTGGTCGATGCCCCCATCGCCGGGCAGCCCTTCTCGCTTGATACGCGCCTGAGCGAGTACATCCCAGAGTTCTCCGGAGGGAAGCAGAACATCACTATCCGCCAGTGCTTCTCGCACACCTCCGGGCTCAGATCGTCCGACGTCGTCGGCAGTTCGACGCTGACGCTCCAGCAGGCCGCGCTCGACATCGCCGACGACATCCTCCAGTTTGCGCCGGGCTCGACCTTCTCGTACGGCGGCACATCGATGCACGCGGCGGGGGCGGTGGCCGAGGTCGCCGCCGGCGTTCCGTGGAACTCACTCTTCGCGGCCAGTCTGGCCGGGCCGCTCGGGTTCGCCAACACACGCTATGTGCTCTCGAGCCCCACCAACCCGCGCATCGCCGGCGGGTGTGAGAGCACTGCGGCCGAGTTCGTCTCGTTCATGGAGATGCTGCGACAGGGCGGACTCGCCGCCAACGGCACCCGCATCCTCTCCACCGGCGCGGTGCAAGCGATGTTCACCCGCCAGTCGCCCGTCGGTGTGCCCATCGCCAACACACCCCTGCCCGGCTCGTCGGATTACGGTGTGGGCGTGTGGCTCGACCAGCGTGACGAGGCGGGTCAGCTCACCGGAGCCATCGCCGCCGGGGCTCGCGGCTTCTCCTGCTGGATCGACTTTGACGACGGCTTGGTTGGCTGCTTTGCCACCGACCTCTCGACCTCTGGCAACCTGCTCGACCTGCTCTACCTCATCCGCGCTGCAACCGAGCATGCCGTGCGCTCACCGATCCGTTGCCCCGGCGATTACAACCGCAATGGCGCGACGACGACGCAGGATATCTTTGACTTCCTGACTGGCTATTTCGCTGGCGACCTGCGGGCCGACCTCGACAACTCAGGCAGCATCAGCGTGCAGGATATCTTCGACTACCTGGCCGCGTACTTTGGCGGGTGCCAGTAGAAGCGCAAGAACGATCCGAACTCTGACGAGCGCGCACTGAGAATCGTTAACCATTGATGTACCCTACCCATGCTGTCTCAGATACGCGTGGACAGATCATCCATTTTAAGGAACATTCATTTCCGGTCTGGCATTCCGCGCTGCACGGGCTATTGGTTCAGTGGCAACGCAAACGGGGCAGGGGACGATTCTCGCGCAGCCACACCAGGAGTCCCCTCATGCGGTCATCGTTCGCCTTCACCATTCAACATGGTCTCTTCGCCGCGGCCATCGTCGGGCTTTCGACCACTTCTGTCTTTGCGCAGCTCGCCGTCTCGTCGATCTCGCCCGCGCTCAACGCGGGGAACGTGCCGCGCAACGCTTCGATTTCGGTCACGTTTGATCGACCTGTCAACACCACGACGTTCACCAGCACAAACTTCTACGTCTTCGGCAAGATCACCGGACCTATCGCGGGCCCGGTGACGTTCAGCAACTCCAACCGGACCGTGACGCTGACCCCGATGCGCACGTTTCAACCTAACGAGGTTGTGCTGGTGGTCATGTCCCACAACCTGCGCGGCGCGGACAACACGCTGCTCCGCGCCGCGGGATACACCTCGACATTCTGCACACAGGCCGCGCCGGGCCAGCGCGTGTTCCGTGAGATTGCCAGCATGTCCAATCGAACCGGCGGACCCGGCGGCCCGCAGACACGAATCTACGGGGGTGTCGCGTGCGATCTTAACGGCGATGGGTACAGCGACATCACGACCATCAACGAAGTCTCCGCCGACGTGCGCGTCTTCCTCAACCGGGCCGATGGCACGGGGCTCTTTCAGCCCATGCTCACGCCGCACACGCCCATCCCGTTTGAATCAAGCCCCAACGAAGTCGCCGACTTTGACTTTGATGGCAACATCGACATCGTGACCAGCAGCTACAACGAAGACCGCATCGCCGTCTGCTTCGGCAATGGCAACGGCACATTCGTCAACCCCCCGCTGCTCATCAATGTCGGCTCGGTGCCGCGCGGGTTTGGCATCATTGATGCCGATGGTGATGGCGATTTGGATATCACCGTCGCCAACGCGGGCAGCAGCAACATTTCTTACATTCGCAACGACGGAGGGCGAACCTTCGCTCCCGCCGCCAACTTCTCACTCGCGGGCAACTCCGGCGAATACGGCCTTGCCGCGGCCGACATGAACAACGATGGCATCCTGGATCTGGTCGCGGGCTGCCGCGATTCGCAGACCGCAGCCATCGTCCTGGGCAATGGCAACGGCACCTTCACCCTGTCATCGTCGCGCTCGCTGGGCGGTGATAACTGGGTGCTGATGCTCGGCGACCTCGACAACGATCGGAATATGGATGTCTCGGCGGCAAACAGTTTTTCAAATAACGGCTCGATCCTGCTCGGCAACGGAAACGGCACGCTTCAGGCCGCGACAATATACACCACCGGCGCGCACACCGTCTCGACCGATCTGGCGGATATCGATGGTGATGGCGATTTGGATTGGATTCTCTCGAGTTTCGGCGGCGGTGCATGGTTCAGCTACCTGAACAACGGTGCGGGCCTTTTCACACCCTTCGAGACCTTCCCCGCGCCCGCCAACCCCTCGTGCGCCATCCCGATGGATTTTGACAACGATGGTGATATCGACCTCGCGCTCACCGACGAGATCGCCGACCGCATCATCCTCATGGCCAACGTCTGCCCCGCCGACATCAACGGGCAGGGCGGCGTCACGGTGCAGGACATCTTCGACTTTCTCGCCGCGTACTTCGGGAACCAGCCTGAAGGCAACTTCAATGGTCAGGGCGGCATCACCGTGCAGGACATCTTCGACTTCCTTTCCGCATATTTCAGCGCATGCAGTTGAGTAATGCTGCCATCGACCGCGCGAGTGCCGGAGAGCATGCTCGACGCTCAAGTTGGTCGAAGCTCGGCTGATCGCCGCCGATCAGAACAACCGGTTCAACGGGACCGGTGCGTACACCGGGTCTTTCTCTTGCACACGTGTCGCGATCGCTCAAGGCTCTTGTACGACAGGCGGCGTGATGAGACACCAGTCTGAGTTGACATTCGATGAAGGCCCGGAATCAACCCTCAGTTCGATCACCGTCGCGCTCGTTGAGGCAGGGACTTCCGCGCTCATCACCACCCAGCGCCGCGTTTGCCGCAGCAGTTTCGGTGTGAGTTCCTCCCTCATCAGCACGACTTCGCGTCTGTCGATCACCACCGATACTCCGATGCCATCACTTCGGGGCTCGCTGGCACCTTCACGCCAAAGGTGGTCAGGCATCGCCGCGCGCCAGGTGATTTTGTACGACCTCTCTGATGGTGGCATGGTCGCCGCCAGCCGCGCGTGGTCGGTGAGCCCTGGGGTGCGCGGGTGCAGGCGGAACGCGGTCAGCGCGCGTCCCATCGCCCGGACCACTTCGGCCTCATCCTCAATCTCCGCGCCTTCAGCATCCAAGATGCGCTACATTGTCGGTGCCGCGCTCTGGTTGTTCGTCGTGCGAGCGTTCACGACCAGTGGTCGCCCGCCATAGGCAGTCGCTGGGCCTGCCGCTGAGAGGCGAACCGTCCTGTCCAGCGCCGTATTTTCGGCATCTTCGACATAAACTGTGTCGATCAACCGCACTCGCCCATTCTTGAGAACTTCAAAAGCAACTACCTTTGACCATGGGACCAGTCGATAGAACTGCTTGCGAAGATAGCTCTCAGGTGCAGGCCACTTGTTCCATCGGATCGCAAGACCTTCTTCAAGACCGCCCTGGCACTCTTGAATTGATTCCGGACCCTCGGCCCAGCGATTGGACGCCAGGGCATAGATATCGTTTCGCTGATACGCGTGTTGCACGAACGATGTCGGCGAGCACATGATGTCGAAGGGGCCAACGCAGAAGTTGTCGTACCTTGTGCTTCCGGTGCGAGACAACCTGTCGCTCAGCCGCACCGGCACAAAGAGTGCATCCGGCGGCGGATTCGGCACTGCGGCCCGCAACGATGCGGATACGCGCTGGTCCATCAACTGCCGCTTCACCCACGCCGACTGCACGCCAACCAGCATCAGCACTCCGGTCACACTCATGCCGATGAGTACCGCCAATCCCGCCGCGCTGCCTACGCGGCCGAGAGTGCCCCGATCGCGCCGCTGAGCCCGAACCATCGTCCAGTCTGTCACAAGACCAGTGATCAGGGCGAAACCTAACACCGTCACGTACGCGAGCCGACTGGAATACCACTGTGCTTGAATCGCCATGACGGGTGCCACACTTGCCAATGTAACACCCACACCAAACCCCAGAGAAGCTACTTGCTGCAGTCGTCCAGCCAACTTATTTGCGTTTGAACTCGCCCTGGTAGAATCACTCAGCGTTGATGTTCGCAGCCACCAGCGCGCAAAGGCCGCTGCACTCAGTACCAGTAAAACGCCGACCACCACCGCCTGCCGGGGACGCCCGATCACGGTGAGCCACCCCTCTCGCAGCGCGCCAAACCCAAATCTTTCCAGCAGGAGTTGCTCCTTGACCTGGCCGAGCACCATCTTCGCCTGCGGCCAGGCTTGGGCCGCGGTCACAAAGCTTGAAGCTCCGCCCCGGTTCCCCGTCGGCGCGGTTCCAATGAGCATTCCGGCATACACCACCAAACCCACGATCGCCAGAGCCCCAATGATGATCATCCCAGCCAGCCGCCTTCTGATTGGAAGGTGAGCCGGTGCCGCCGCGAAATAGGCAAGCCCGATCAGCGGGGCACACGCGGCGGGCTGCTCATACCAGCACGCAATCGTCAGCAGCATCGGGATCCCGAGCACCAGCCACAGGCGATGCAACTTTCCTCTTGCCAGCCGCTGCGCCCCCAGCGTGCACAACAACAGAATCGCTGTACCGATGGTCGTCCCGATCGTCGAGAGCCAGAACATCGCCTCGTGACCGGCCGGGTACGTCAGAAAGAGCAGCGTTCCTGCTGTTGCGGCGAGTGGAGTGCGGCACATCGTCCGCAACACCATCCAAAGCAGCCATGCGTTCAACCCGTGCATCAAGGCAAGAAACAGGTGGATCACTTGCTGGTGTTCCCAGAGCAAAGTGTTCACCCATGTGATCGTGTGCAAGTGGAACGGGCGCCAAAACCCCGTTCCCCACGGGTCCACACTCAGCAGTTCCGCCCATCGAACCCCACCCGTCTCGGGATCGCGAAGCTGGATCGACCAATCGTCTACCCAGATCCCCAACCTGCCCCATAAGTAGAACGTCCCCACAAACCAGAGAAGCGCGAACAGGGCCATCGCCGCTGGCGCAGGATGTGGTCGATCCAAATGCTGATCATGTTCTGCGGCGGGCGTCATAGGGTTGGCGCGATCGTAGTCCCCAGCTCTTCGGCTATTTGAATGGGGCGGACATGCCCATCTTGGGGCGGTGTGTTCCTGGCTGGTAGATGCGAGGGCCACGTTCATGCGGCCCACATCGCAACATGTAGGCTCGACTTTGCGCGAAGGGCCACTTGACGACACTTCATCCATGACCACCGCGACCCGCGCGGGTGGAGCGAGGGCGAGGGAAGCGAGATCGACCGTTCCGCAAAGGAGTGGTCGTTCTGCGGCACGCCCCCCCTCCTCGCCGCTAAGCCCCCCATCCCCCAGACTGCGGATACCGCAAGTTCGCTTGGGGGAGGATCACGGACGGCGAGGGCAATCGAATCGAACTCTGGGAACCGCCCACGCCCCCACGCACCTCCCCTTCCCCAAGAAGAAGCATGAAAAGTGATGTAAGCGCAGTGCTCCCGGGGGGAGCGTGGTGGTTGGGAAGGGTGGATCGTGGAGATGGTGAGGTGACGTCGTGCGCCGCTGATGCCTCTTCGCCCCATCGAGCCCGAAATGGGCGCGGGAGACCTGGTCGGAGATCGCGCCCATCCGCATCAGGTTGGCGACGGCTGGAACTCGGCCAGGAGCTTCATGAGTTGGTCGTGGTCCACGGGTTTGACGAGGTGGGCATCGAACCCGGCCTCTTTGGACTTGCGGCGGTCTTCATCCTGACCCCATCCGGTCAGGGCGATCAGCAAGATGCGCATGCCATCTGGCTGTGCGCGGATCTGTCGGCAGGCGTCGTAGCCGTTCAGTGTTGGCAGACCGATATCGAGCAGGACGACTTCGGGCAGGAAGGTCAATGTTGCGGCGACTGCCTCCCGACCGTCGGAAGCGGTTTGCGTCTGATGGCCGGTAAACTTCAACAACGCTGCGAGTGACAACGCCGAGTCCTGATTGTCATCAACCACGAGGATGCGGCGGCCGACTGTGCCGGTTGGATTGCCGACGGCCAACACTGGTGGTGGCGACTGTGGATGTTCAACCATGATCGGCAGGCGAACGACAAACTCACTGCCATGCCCGAGACCGGCGCTATTGACTTGCACGGTGCCTTGGTGCATCTCAACGAGACTCTTGACGAGGGTCAGGCCGATGCCGAGTCCGCTGACCGAGCGCTCAAGCGAGGTGTCGATCTGCACGAACATCTCGAAAATGCGCGGCAGTTCTTCGGTGGCGATGCCAACGCCGTTGTCTTTCAGCCGAATGACGACTTGGTATGCATCACGTTCTGCGGTGAGCATCATCTCGCCCCCCTTGGGGGTATATTTGCAGGCGTTGCTAAGTAGGTTTCCGAGCACCTGAGCCAGACGGGTCGGATCGGCGTTGAGGAACATGTGCTCGCGCGGGAGCGCGACGATCAACGTGTGGTTCATGCTCTCGTACTGCGGTCGAGCGGCCTCGACGGCGTGGTGAATGGCGGAGGTCAGCTCGATCCGCGCTTTCCGGAGCTCGATTGTTCCGCGGCTGATGCGGCTGACATCGAGCAGGTCGTCGACGAGCCGGACCATCTGGCCGACCTGACGCTCCATCATGGCGGACGCCGATCTGATGGCTTCATCCTCGGGTCGCGGGACCTCGCGGCTGGCCGTCAGCCGCATGATGTGCAGAGCGTTGCGCATGGGCGCGAGGGGGTTGCGGAGTTCGTGCGCCAGCATCGCCAGGAACTCGTTTTTGCGTCGGTCGGCCTCCTGCAGGGATTTTTCGTAGCGTTTGCGCTCGGTCACATCGCGGGCGGCGGCGAACACGCCGCGGAGCTTTCGTTCGCGGTCGTGGAACGTGGTGGCGTTGTAGGAGACCACGGTTTCCTTGCCGTCTCTGGCGCGGACCGTGAGTTCGTAGTCGGTGACCTTGCCCTCGCCCAGCACCTTCTTGATGCCCGCCTCGGCGCGTTCCGGGTCGGTGAAGTAGTCCTTGAACGGCGCGCCGATCAGTTCGTCGCGCGTGGACCCGGTGAGCGCCTCCATCTGCTTGTTCACATCGGTGATGATGCCGCGCGGGTCGGTGGCCATGAGCGCATCGATGTTCGATTCGATGAGCGAGCGGGTGTAGAACTGCTGATCGCGGACGGCCTGATCGAGCAGCATGCGCTCGGCTTCAACCTGCTTTCGCGCGGTGTTGTCGGTGCCGATCAGCAGGTAGCCGATGATGGTGCTTTGATCGTCGCGCAGCGCCGTCACCGACACAACCGCCGGGAAGCGGGTGCCATCCTTGCGGATGTACGTCAGTTCGTAGATGTCTTCGATCCCGCGCGAAGCCTTGAAGACGAGGGCTTCAAAGCCGGGGGTGATTGGTGTGCCCAGCTCGACGCTCAACGCTTTGGCGCGGGCAATCACTTCCTGCGGGTCGGAGATATCCGCGGGCGTGTTCTTGTTCAGCACATCCGCGGCGGTGTAACCGAGCATCCGCTCGGCCCCGACGTTGAAGATCTGGATGACGCCCTTCGCGTCGGTCGCGATGCTGGAGAAGTTGGCGCTGTTGAAAATGGCGCTCTGCAAGGCGCCCGCTTTGAGCAGCGCCGCTTCGGCCTGCTTGCGCGCGGTGTTGTCGGTGCCGATCAGCAGATAGCCGATGATGGTGCTTTGATCGTCGCGCAGCGCCGTTACCGACACAACCGCCGGGAAGCGGGTGCCATCCTTGCGGATGTACGTCAGTTCGTAGATGTCTTCGATCCCGCGCGAAGCCTTGAAGACGAGGGCTTCAAAGCCGGGGGTGATTGGTGTGCCCAGCTCGACGCTCAACGCTTTGGCGCGGGCAATCACTTCCTGCGGGTCGGAGATATCCGCGGGCGTGTTCTTGTTCAGCACATCCGCGGCGGTGTAACCGAGCATCCGCTCGGCCCCGACGTTGAAGATCTGGATGACGCCCTTCGCGTCGGTCGCGATGCTGGAGAAGTTGGCGCTGTTGAAAATGGCGCTCTGCAAGGCGCCCGTTTTGAGCAACACGTCTTCGGCGTCGATTGTCACGGCTTGAATGGAATCGTCGACTTGGCGCCTCTGATTCCACACCTGGCGAGGTGTTGTTGCTGCGTGACCCTTTTCGATTCACCAACGATGTAAAGTCAAACCCGGCCAGCATCCTCGGCGGGCTTACTCAGCGGGTTTGTTCAAACGCGACGTTTGAACATGGTGTCTAGTGGTCTTCGCTCGGCATCGTGAACACCGGTCTTCACGATGTGAGGAGGCAACGGTGATCAGCAAAGAATGGTAGCACAACCCCGCCTCTCTCCGACAAGGATTCTTGTAAATCGTGCTTTTCGCGAGTATGGGACGGATGGCGTGGATCAAGTGCCACCACGTCCGCTGCCTCGCGGCGCGACTGGTGGCCCTTGTCCTCCCGGGAATGGAGTTGGTAGTGGAAGAGGCTTCCCCTTCCTCTGGCATCAGCGGACCATGCCTCCTCCTTCACCCAGCATCCAGACCCGATCGTCCCCCGGTTGCATTTCTCCGTGCCAACCCGAACACCTGATTCATTTTTGACCTCCAATCCTCTACACTATTCCCATGCCCACCGCGACCTATTCTGGCACCGAGACCATGACCGAACTCCCCGCCCTGCGTGTACGGCTTGAGCATATTGGGCAGGGGCACATTCTTCGTCACTTTGAAAGACTCGACCCGGTGGCCCAGCGCGCGCTCTTCGCGCAGGCGATCGCTCTCGATACCGAGTCGCTCCCGCGCCTTGTTGAGACGTATGTACGTAGCAAGCCGGCCTTTCCCTTGCCGCAGGAGATTCAACCCGCGCCCTACTTTGCACGCGATGGGCGGGGCGGGGCAGGTTGGGATCGGGGTGCCGCGCGGGCTCGTGGGCAGGAACTTCTGCGTGCTGGCAAGGTCGCGGCGTTTGTTGTTGCCGGCGGGCAAGGCTCGCGGCTCGGGTATGAAGGGCCGAAGGGGTGCTACCCGGCAGGCGCGGTGACGGGCAAGCCGTTGTTCCACGTCTTTGCCGAGGCGATTCTCGGCGCGATGGATCGGTACAACACCATCGTGCCCTGGTACATCATGACCAGCCCTCTCAACCACGAGCCAACCGAAAGCTTCTTCCGCGCCAACTCGCACTTCGGGCTCAGCCCGACGAACATCATGTTCTTTCAGCAGGGTGTGCTGCCCAGCTTCTGCGCTTCGACCGGTCGCATTCTGATGTCCACACCCGGCGAGATCGCCACCAACCCCGATGGGCACGGTGGTTCGCTCACCGCCCTCTATACCAGCGGCGCGATCCGCGACATGCGTGAGCGCGGTGTCGAGACGATCAGTTACTTTCAGGTCGATAACCCCATCGTGAACGTGCTCGACTCCACCTTTCTTGGCCTGCACACCGACCGCGCGGCCAGCAGCGGCGAGATGTCGAGCAAGATGGTCCCAAAGATCAACGCCGCCGAGAAGGTCGGCGTCTTCTGCGCTTCAGGCAGCGGACCGCGAAAGGGACGCGTTGAAGTTGTGGAGTATTCGGATCTGCCCGCCGAACTGGCCGCGGCCACCAACAACGCCGGCACGCTCAGGTATAACGCCGGTTCGATCGCGGTTCATGCGCTCGGGGTCGGGTTCGTTGAGAAGCTGAACACCGATGCCCGCTTCGAGCTGCCATATCACCGGGCCGATAAGAAGATCCCGTGCATCGATCCCGAGAGCGGTGCGCCGCTCAGCCCCGCGATGAACAACGGGGTGAAGCTCGAACGGTTTGTCTTTGATGCGCTTCCGCTGTGCGAACGCTCGATCGTGCTCGAGGCTGATCGTGTGGAAGAGTTTGCCCCTATCAAGAACGCGCCCGGTTCAGGGGCCGATTCGCCCGAGAGCTGCTCGAGTATCCAGACGCTGCGGGCCGCGCGGTGGCTTGAGGTCGCGGGTGTGGCTGTGCCTAAAAATCCCGATGGCTCGCCCGACTGCGTGTTGGAGATCTCACCACGCACGGCAAGCACGGCCGATGAGCTCAAGTCGGCCAGACTTCCCGCGGCGATTGAACGCGGCGCACGACTCGCGTTGTGAACGCACGCGGTGTCGCGGCGTAAACGCCGCCTATCTTGCTCCTGATGCTCGACCGCTTTGCCAAACTTCCCTCCTCGCTTGATGGCAAGGCCCGCACGGTTCGGCTCGGCCTGCACGGGCAGATTCCCGCGCTGCTGGTCCATCCGAATTGGGTCTCGCCCGCGCCGACGATGATCTGGCTGCACGGGCGCACGGCCAGCAAGGAACTCGATGCCGGTCGATATGTGCGATGGATGAAAGCGGGGATCGCGGCGTGCGCCATCGACCTGCCGGGTCACGGTGAGCGGAAGGATCATCGTGCCAACTTGCCCAACCACACGCTCGAAGTGCTGCAAGCCGTGCTGCCCGAGATCGATGAGGTTGTCGAATCACTGGCCGATCCGATCTGGCAGAACGTGTTTGATCTCGATCGGCTCGGGCTGGGCGGCATGTCGCTCGGCGGAATGGCCACGCTGCGGCGGTTGTGCGAGCCGCACCCGTTCAGGTGCGCCGCGGTTGAATCGACCACCGGCGATCTCACAGGGCTCTATCGCCCCGATGGCCCGCGTCCGTGGGGGATGAGCTTCCCGGTCGAAGAGGTTGCTCCATTCGACCCTTCGCAGCACCTTCGCACCTTTCAGCCCCTCCCGCTGCTCGCGCTGCACTCAGAGGCCGACCACATCGTCCCCTTCGCACTTCAACGCGGCTTCATGACACAGCTTCGGTCACACTATGAGGAGTTGGGTGCCGACCCCAACCTGCTCATGCTGCACACCTGGCCCACGACGGGCGCGCCCGAAGAACACTCCGGGTTCGGTCGATTCGGCAACGAGGCCAAGAATCTCCAGTCCAACTTCCTGTCGCGACATCTTCGTTAAGGATCGTGCAATTGCAGCGGGCACTCAGCGGCCTTTGCAGATGGTCCAGACCTCAGCCACGGACAGCGCGCAAACGATCGAGCATCGACCTCACGCCCCACCCACCCCACGCGCCCCAGCTCCCCAATCCGCCCCATCCACTTGGTGCCTCGGGTTCTTCCTGAAGATCAAGCGTGAGTGATGGAAGCGCGGCCAGGGCTTCGGCGGCGGTTGCAAAACCGCCCGAGACGTTCAGACCATTCGCCAGCCAGGCATCAAGTCGCGGGTCGATCCGCTTGACGAGGCGACCGGCGGGGATCATCGGTTCCTCAGCCCGCAACCCGGTGACGAGTTGATAGCCCATCTCAACCACCGAGCGAACCTCATCCCGGATCGACTCGGCCTCATCAGCACGCGAAGAAGTCAGACCGACCGATGTTGCCCGCGCGAACCCATAAAACTCGATCAGCAACCGACCATGCCGATCCACGAGAACCTCATCCATCGAGATTGGCCCATGAACGACCCTGGGGCGGACCCCATTCAGTACCGCGTCAGGCTGGTGGGCATACGCCATCGGCTCGAGGATCTGCACCAGTGCCCGCTCGGCCTCGAATGGGTTCATCTGCCCGCCTTTTTCGCGGAGCAGCTTCCCGAGAGTCCTCAGCCCGTCAACATCGCCGGTGAAAGGACCGATCACCCAGAAGTCGGCCCCCTGCCCCGGTTGAGCATCTTCAACCCGCAACAGGTGTTCGTGATCAAGCACGCGGCAGGCCGCAATCGCCGCCTCGAATCGACGAAGCCTTCGCCGATCACCATGTAGACGGATCCGGTAGGCCACGTGGCTTGAGTGGTCGTCCTGATGGAGCGCAAGGTAACGATCTGCAAATGCGCAGGGATCAAGCGGACGGGTCAGGAGGTACGGGCCAACGGCTGTGTGTTCCGCCAGTTCAACCATGAAGTTCTGCACAAGCACGACGGGCGCTGAACCCTGTCCAATGACCGATCGGGTCCATCATTCTGAACGTCCATCTATCGACTGTCGATCCGGTAAGCACGTAGTTTAGCTTGCCTTATGGGCTTTGTACAGTGCTAGCTAGTGTTGTCACTAACATCGTGCGAAAGAACTGAACGGGTGGAACCCCCTACGCGTCACCCAAAGTGGGGTCCAACCCTACTTCTCGGCCAGCAACACGTCGATCAGAGCGGTCTTTTCTTCGACCGGGACCATCGGGTTCAGTCCCCGATGGCGGACCTTGCCGGACTTATCGATGATGACCATGTGAGGGATGGTTCGCACCCCGTACTCGGCGTTGGGGCGGCCATCGCTGCTGAAGACGATTGGCCAGGTGATGGACTTGTCTTTAATGAACTCGGCCATCAGTTGATACTCACGATCGGGCTGCCCGGGAGTCTCGGTGCGTTTGTTGGCCGCGTCGAGGTGGAACCCTTGCGGGCTTGTGATCCCGAGCACCACGACCGGTTCATTCTTATAGTGCTCTATCAGCTTGGCCACATTGGGCATGGACATACGGCATGGACCGCACCAGGTCGCCCAAAAGTCGAGAACCACAATCTTGCCCTTGAGGTCGGAGAGACGGGCGATCTTGGTGTCTCCGCTGCACCAGACAAACTCAATATCAGGTGCGATTTTTCCGACAAGCTGGCCGCGGGCGAAGGCCCCTTCGAGAAACGCGATACTCCCCGAGAGTCGCCGCCGGACCTGATCGATGCTGGGCGATTCGGGCTTGCCGTCGGTGGGCGGTGCGGGCATCTTCATCAGGGCGTTGCGCATGATCCTGACGCACTTGCTGCGCAGGGCTTCAACCTTGTCGGCGGGGATAGGCGGTTCACACTTCGCGTTGAGGACCATCTCCATCAAGTAGCTGGTCTGCCATGCGAGCTGGCCATCAAGCTCATCGGGCAGGACATCGGCCAGAGCTACCACATGCGGGGCGGCGGCTTTGACGGTCGCGTAGGGGATCACCTGTGTGGCCGTGAAGACGTCGCGAGCACGCCCGCTGCGAATAGCCTCGGCAAGGCCCGGGTGGTGCAGCGTCGCGGCAATGATCTGGTTCTGAACCTTGAGGTCGGGCTCCGCCGCGACGATCGACATCCGCACGATGGCGGCCCGTGCCCCGAGCGCTCCCTGGTCAAGGCTCAACTGTTCAAGCCGGTTCATCGCCGAGTTTGTTCTGGTGGTGTAGCGCAGCACGGCCGATGAGAGCAACTGCTCATACTGCGGAACCGTCAGTGCGGCGGGATCAAGCCGATCCATCGCCTCATCGGCGAAGGTCGGCATGACCGTGTTCAATGCCTTGCCAGCCTGTGATGCCGCCGTAACCTTCTCGTTGTAGGCGCCAATGAGGATATTGATTTCTGCATCAGAGACCGGACCTGTCGGGCTTGCCTGATGAACCGGCGCGGAGGAAACGGCCGGTGATGGTGCATCCGGTTGCGAGGCATGAGATGCAAAGGCCAGGGCCATGCCCGCGAGGGGCGCGAGCAAAGTGAGTGACGAACGCTTCATCTGAACATCCTCCGACAACCTTCCCCGTATGCCGCATCATATATAGAGCGCACGCCGCTCGCGTCTATCGACGCTCGCCCGGACCGTCATCGGGCTTGCGATCGTGCTCAATCGCCAACCGGAGCGCGGCGAGTTTCTCACCATCCACACCCGATATGCCGCGCCCGAAACGCTTGTCAATGGCCGCCACGACCTGCCGCGCGTGCGGAAGGGCTCGTGCGAAATCCAGGCCCTGCAACCACGCATCCAGCGAGCCTTGAAGGGCCTGAACCTCATCAAGCCGGTTGAGCCAGACCAGCAGGATTGTGCGGCGGTCATCCTGATCTTCGCGATCCATGCGGTCGAGCACCGGCGTCAGGGCATCAAGCGCATCGAGCGCGCCCGCCGGCCTTCCGAGCTGCACGCGGGTTTTATAGAGCAGCAACAACCCCGCGACCACCCCCGGCTTGGCCGTCCGGCCATCACGGGCCTGCCGCTGTGAGGCGACGGGCTCGGTCAGCAGGCGGACGAGCATCGACTCACGCAGGGTCTGGTCTGCGGTCTGAAAGGCCACTTGGTAGAGATCGTTGTGGGTGAGCCTTCTTGAGAGCGCGAGCAACTGCTCACGCCGCAGATCAGGATCGACACCCGGCACACCCGCGAGAATCGCGAAACCGGTTCTGTCAGCCCGATGCTCGATGACGGACTGAGCGGCTTGGGCAAAGAGCCTCGGGTCTGTTTGAGCGGCGGCGACAACGACATCGACCGCCTCGGGCAATGTCGCGAGGGCGGAGGCGATGGCCAACCGGGCCGCCGGATCCTCGCCCGCCAAGTGTGAAGTCAGGTGTTCGCGGTCGGAATCATCACCAAGCACAAACAGCAGACGTGCGGCCGCGGCGGGAATCTGGTCGACCTCGCCCGTGAGCTCAGACGACGAACGCGGCATCACCTCGCGCAACACGGCAAGAATGCGCGGGGCCGCCTGCCATACGGCCTGAGGCCATGTCGATCGAACCGCATCGATCACCTCGCAAGCCGACGGGATACTAACCGAGCCAGACTCAAGCCATGGCAGAGCGAGCGGCACAAGCGCAGGATCTGGCCAGCGTGCGGCTGCACGAAGCAGGAGCGCGGCCACTTCAGGATCACTCTCACCGCGCAGTGCTTCAAGGACCCGTGCTGATTCATCCGCGGGAGCAAGAATCGCGACCAGTGCTGCGGCATCACGACGCACATTCGCCGACGAGTCGGAGAGCAACCGCCCGGCCGCCATACCCACGACCGGCTCAAGCCGACGAGCGTTGGCGAGTTCCTGTGTTGCCAGTTCAAGCCCGAGCGTGCGAACTTCGGTTTGTGGATCTTTGAGAAGATCGGCGAGCATCGTAGAGCGGTCGGGGCTGGATTGAACCGCGAGATACCCGTGACGAAGTTCCGCAAGCAGCCGCTCGATCGCACGATCGCGCTCGCGCGTCAGCTTGTCGTTGCGTGCGGCGAGCGACTCGGCCAACTCCCTTCGCCACTCGGCATCGGAGACCCATTGAACCTGTCCCAGCCAGAGCGACCAGCGGTTGAGGTCGCCACCAAACTCATCCTTGCCGCTCAGCCTGATCAAGGCGCGCACGGCATCTGCTGTCGCCGTGCCATCCGACTTCGCAAGATCGATCAGCCACCGGGACGCATCGCGTGTGCGGATACTCCCGATCGCGGCGAGAACCTCCGACCGTCGAAGACGATCGGCTGGAGTCTGGCCACAGCTCTCGGCGATCGCCGCGAAGGGTTCCATCAGCCAAGGGGGGGCAGCGGGCATGAGGGCGACTTCACGGATCAAGAGCAACTGGGCATCTGGCGCGGCCTCTCCGGCGGTAGTCGTCAGGGGTATCGGTTCGAGCAGGCTCAGCATCAGGGCTCGGGCCTCGGGTGCAGGGCTGATCAGCAGCCTGCGTGCAGCGGCAGTTCGGGTGGGCAGTTCAGCCTTCAGGTCGGCAAGAACCGCCGCATCGGCGGCTGGCGACCGAACTGAGCCAGGCGTTGCGGCTTCAACCGGTGGTTGGCCGGTCGCCCGATCGTTCGCCCCCAGGGCCGGGATGCCATGTCCCATACAGATGATGCACAAGGCCATCACCCAAACGGTGGTGAGTTTGGTCTCCGAAAGCAATGCGTGGGGGTACTGGCCCGAGAGTTGGGCCGAAGGTGGGGGTGGGGCTGGGGGGATGGGGGGACTCATGGGTGCTGGCAGGGCATTAGTTGTATGTGGCCTTGATATTGCCCAAATTCCTACCGGCTCAGGCCACAAACGTCGCGGCATACGCTCGTGTGCAATGGGTCGATCGATCGACGATAGCGTTCGGAACGGACAAGCCTGGCCGGATACTCGGTCTTCACTGCAAAGATCTTTTCTCTGTAGTGCTATCGGCGTGGAAGACCTTGGCTGTCCCGAATACAGTCCGTTGATTCTGAGGTTGCCGGGTCGCCTTTTTACGTGCGCTAGTTCTGGTGGAAGGCATGAACGATTGGTCGGATGCGGAAACTCACGTCGAACGAGCGCACCAGCTTTACGAAGATGGTCGCTGGGATGAGGCGGAACAGGAACTTCGTCGAGCCCTCGAGCTCAATCCTTACAAGGCGGAGTGGCACTTCAACCTCGGTTTGACGCTCGAAGCCGCGGGACGATTCAAGGATGCGCTCGAGGCCTTCCGCGATTGCCACATGCTTGATGGTGAGGATAAGCAGGTCCTCCTCATGCTGGGCATCAACGCGCTCCGCACCAACGACCCGAAGAGCGCGATCGAATGGCTCGAGAAGTCGCAGCAGGTCGATCCGCAGAATGCCGAGTCGTATGTCCACCGGATCGAGGCGTATGCCCGGCTGGCCGATCACGATCAGGCCGAGGTGATGTTCTACCTCGCGCAGCAGGTCGATCCTTCGCACGCCGGGGCCTATGCCAACATGGCCGAGTCGCTCCTCGCACGCGGCGCGCACGAGAAGGCCGTATGGTGCCTGCGTGAGGCGGCACGCCACGACCCCGATGTTCCTCGCATCCATGCCCGGCTGGCCGAGGCCTACGCCGCGACGGGTCGGCTCGAGCGGGCCCGCCAGCTCCTGCTTCGCGAGTTGCGGAACGATCCGGGTGATATCCACGTCTTGCTCGATCTCGGGTGCCTGCTGAGCGATATGAACCGGCTGGGCGAAGCCTCGGAGAAGTTTCGCCGCGTGCTGGAGATCGAGCCCGACAACGCCGAGGCCCATTTCTTTCTGGGTGATCTTGCCGACCGGCAGGCGCAGCTCGACCGCGCCATCGAACAGTTTGGGGTCGTGCTCAGGCTCGATCAGGACTTTCCCGCCGCGCGGGCCAGGCTGGCCGCGCTCCTTCTCCGGCGCGATCGCGCCAGCGATGGTGAGACCGGGCGTGCGCTGCTCACCGAGGAGTTCGCCGCGTTCAAACATCGCGAGTCCGACCACGCGCGGCCGGGCCGCTTCACACCCGACGACCTCGACTTTCTTGGCCGCACATTGCTCGATGCCCGCATGGCGAGCGAGGCCCGCACGGTGCTCGATCACCTGACCACGCTTCGACCGGAAAATGCCGAGGCCCTGCACGGCCTCAGCCTCGCCTGCTTCCTGCTTGGCGATCGTGACCACGGCGCGGCTTGGGCCGAGAAGGCCCTGCTGCACGACCCCAAGCTTGTCTCGGCGATGCACAACCTCGCCATCGCCGCAGTGCAGACGGGCGAGTGGCGACTTGCGATGAACTGGATCCGCCGCGCCCTCGCCATCGAGCCCGACGATGCCGCGCTGCGCCGGTTGCGTATGCGGGTGGCCATCGGTCGGGCCATCGGTTGGGCTATCGGTGGGGCCATCGGCGGAGTCTCATCGTGTCTGGCCCGCGTGCGGCTTGGCCCGAAGCGGCTGCGCACACTTCACTCCCTCAAGTAAGCTGCGCTACACATCGTCTCGGGTCAGCTTCTCAAGCAGCTTCTCAAGCAGCTTCTCAAGCAGCGGCTCAGGCAGTGGCTCAAGTAGACAGCTCAAGCAGGCGGTTCAAGCAGACGCGGTTTCACCGATCAGCCTGATCGCCTCATCCACATCCTTATCGCCCCGGCCCGAGAGGTTCACAACAATGTGCCGATCGGCATCGAGTGTGCGTGCCAGCTTCACGGCCTCGGCCAGCGCGTGCGAAGTTTCGAGCGCGGGGATGATCCCCTCGGCCCGCGCCAGCAGTTGAAAGGCTTCGAGAGCCTCGGCATCGGTCGCCGAGCAATACTCGGCGCGCCCGGAATCCTTCCAATACGAATGCTCCGGCCCCACACCGGGATAGTCGAGCCCCGCCGAGCACGAGTGAACATCCGCCGTCTGCCCGTGCGGGTCTTGCAGCACGTACGAGAGCGAGCCGTGCAGCACACCGGGTGAGCCATAGCTCAGCGGCGCGGCGTGATCGCCCGCCTTGTTCGATCGTCCACCCGCTTCCACCCCGATCAATCGCACACCCGCATCATCCACGAATGGGTAAAAGATTCCCGCCGCGTTGGAGCCCCCGCCCACGCAGGCGATCACCGCATCCGGCAGCCGGCCGATCGACTTCAGGCATTGCTCGCGGCATTCGCGCCCGATCACGCTCTGGAAATCGCGCACGATCATGGGGAAGGGATGCGGCCCGACGACCGATCCGATGATGTAGTGCGTCGTCTCGACCGAGCCCATCCACTCGCGCATCGCCTCGTTGGTCGCATCCTTCAGCGTGCGCGAACCGGAGTTGACCTCGACCACCCGCGCCCCCAGCAGCCGCATGCGCACCACGTTCAGCCTCTGCCGCCGCACATCTTCCGAGCCCATGTAGACATCGCACGAGAGCCCGAAGTGCGCTGCGGCCGTCGCGCTCGCCACACCGTGCTGGCCCGCGCCCGTCTCGGCGATGATGCGCTTCTTGCCCATGCGCAGCGTGAGCATGGCCTGCCCCATGGTGTTGTTGATCTTGTGCGCCCCGGTGTGGGCCAGGTCCTCGCGCTTGAGCCAGATGGTCGCCCCACCCCCACCGTGGCCCTTGATCGCGGTGTTGCGCGCGTGCGCGGTCAGCCGATCAGCCCGATAGAGCGGTGTGGGCCGACCGACGAACGTGCGCTGCAACTCTTCGAGCCGCTCCCAGAATGCGGGGTCGATGCGGGCCGCATCGTACTCGCTCTGCAGTTGCCCGAGCGCGTTGATGAGCGTCTCGGGAACGTACGCGCCACCGAACGCGCCGAAGCGGCCAGCGGAACTGGGTACCCTGGACAAGACCGGTGAAACATCTCTGTGCTGGGCCATGCTTGAATGTATTCCGTCATTGCCCCCTTCGCCGCATCTTGAAGTCGAGGCGCGCAGAAATGCGCCGGATTCGCCGGGAAGACCGTGCGTTATGGGTGGGTTATGGGCGCGGAGCCGCCCTCATCGGTCCTGATGCACGGTCTCGCGTCTTCACAGCGCCCACCTCTTCTGCTCTGCGCAACTTTCCTAACATCACCGATGCCCGCCCTTCCTCCAATCCCCCCCCCCATTCCCCCCACCACTCCGCCCACCACTCCCACGACCACCGCGCTTGCCGCGTTGCTCGAGGCCCGTGCCGCGCTCGATTCGTTCATCGCTGCGCCCGGCACCGCCGATCGCATCGAGCGTGTGGCCAGGCTGCTGGTCGAGCGGTTCAAGGCGGGGAACAAGGTGCTGATCTGCGGCAACGGGGGCTCGGCCTGCGATGCGATGCACTTCGCCGAAGAGCTTACCGGCCGCTTTCGCGCCCCACCGGCGGGCAAGGCCGACCGTCGCCCCCTCCCCGCGCTCGCCTGCACCGATGTCGGGCACATCACCTGCACGGCCAACGACTACGGTTTCGAGCACATCTTCTCGCGCTGGGTCCTGGCCCTGGGCCAAACAGGCGATGTGCTGATCGCGCTCAGCACCAGCGGAAACTCCGCCAACATCATCGGCGCGGTGCAGATGGCGCAGGCCCGCGGACTGCACACCATCGCGCTGCTCGGCAAGGGTGGTGGCCAACTCAAAGGCCTCTGCGACCACGAATGGATCGCCCCCGGCACCCACGCCGACCGCATCCAGGAACTGCACATGCTCGTGCTGCACACGGTGATCGAGTGTGTGGAGTGTGGTGAGTGGTGAGTGATACATCATGAGAGCCCTGATCGCAAACTCAGGGCTCTATGTGTGCGCGCGGGGGGAAGAATCAGTGGCGGCTTCCCGCGCGGGCCATCGCCAGATCATGAGCCCAGTCGTAGGCCTTGCCGAGGCTTTGCCAGTCGAAGGCCCATGAGTGGCGTTCGACCTCGTTGCGCAGGTCGATCCGGCCGCGTCGGTCGAGTTTGCAGAACTCGAGGAGGTGGCGCGTCAGGTCGCCGGCGGCTTCGTTGAAGGTGCGTCCGCGCCGGCGCAGAACCGTGAGCCCGCGCCCTTCCAGCTCGGGCAGCGTCTCATCGACATAGCGCCCAAAGCCCGCCAGGTCGCTGGTGATCGCGGGCACACCCATCGCCAGGCACTCAAGCGGTGTGTAGCCCCACGGTTCGTACGCACTGGGAAAGATGCCGAGGTGGCACCCGCGCACGAACTGGTCGTACTCAAGCCCCCACAGCGGGTTGACCGGCGAGATGAACTGCGGGTGGTAGACGATCTTGACAGGATCATCCTGCCGATTAAAGAGCCAGACCTGGCGGATCTTGTTCAGCACCTCATCCTTGGCATCATCCTCGAGCAGGTGCGTGACGACCATCGGCAGGCGCGGCGGGTCGGTCTTGAAGGCGTGCTGCGTGCGGCGGAAACGCAGCGTCCAATACTCGCTCACCATGTCATCGAGATTGACGCGCTGCTTGGCGGCCGCGCGGCGAAAGAGCGAGACCCCGACATCATCGGTGATGCGCTTGCAGACGGTCTCCAACTCGTTGAGCACACCGCGCATGTGCAGCACATCCGGGTGCAGCGAGCGCGTGGGCCGCTGCGTCACGATGAAGAAGACCACGGTCTTGTTGACCTTGTGCGCTTTGAGCTCGGCGTTGAGCCGCGCCATCGCCTCGATGCACAGGTCAAATCCCTTGTTGCGCGGCTCGCACCGGCCCGAGGTGAAGAAGTAGAGCGTGTTGTCGAGATCAAAGTCGTAGCTCGGGAAGAAGTGCCCCATGCTGAAGCGGTTGATCTGCTCTTTGAACTGCGCGTGCAGTGTCTGGAACTCGTGGCCGACGTTGTAGTTCTCGATGTTCAGACCGTTGGGCAGGATCATGTCGGGCCGGCGACCCAGCAGGTGGGCGCACTCCTCACCGGTGATCTGGCTCACGGTGGTGAAGACATCGCACGCCTGAGCGCAGGCACGCTCGATCCCGTGCTGGGCACGCACATTGAACTTCGCCGCCTCGTGCGCAGGGTCAAGAAAGGGAAGGTGGTCGTAGAACCACTCATCACTCCACGCCACGGTCCGCCCGAGCTGCGTAGCGTGCGTGGTAAAGACCGTCGCCACGCGACCAGCACCCCCACCCCCGCCCCCACCAACATCCGTGCTCTGCGCATCGGCTTCCTTCTTCAGCAGCGGGATCGCCAGCCCACCCATCCACTCGTGCGCGTGCAGCACGATGCGCCGATCACTCCGGCCCTTCCTCACCCCCACCCCCCCCACCCCCCCCACCACCC
>Ga0209490_10001276_pt1 | contig 24561 bp, 22 predicted proteins | sample MAT06_FD_187209 | JGI IMG/M metagenome (GOLD analysis project Ga0209490, IMG submission 187209) | Freshwater microbial communities from Lake Fryxell liftoff mats and glacier meltwater in Antarctica - MAT-06 (SPAdes) (version 2) | ecosystem: Environmental > Aquatic > Freshwater > Ice > Liftoff... | reverse complement strand
AACTCTGATCGTTTGTTCGCCTTTATCATGGCCGGTGGAAGCGGCGAGCGCTTCTGGCCGATGAGCCGCCAGAGAACGCCCAAACATCTCCTGCGTCTCCTCGGCGATCACACGCTGTTGGAAGCTACCGTCGCTCGCCTCGAGGGCGTTGTTCCGCCAGAGCACGTTTTTATTTTAACCAATGAAATGCAGGTCACCGAGACCCGGGCGGTCGTCCCCTCGATCCCCGCAGAGAACGTCATCGCCGAGCCCGCCAAGCGCGATACGGCCCCGGCCTGCGCACTGGCCACGGCCATCGCAGCCCAACTCAGGCCGGATGCCATTTGCGCCATCCTGCCTGCGGATGCGATGATCCATAATGTCGCCAAATTCCGCGAACAGTTCTCCGACGCCGTCGATGTGGCAGCCAGCGGCCCTGCCATCGTTACGCTGGGCGTTCCGCCAACCCACCCGGCGACCGGATTTGGCTACCTGGAAACCGGTGCGCCACTTGCGGCCGGCGCACGCGGCAGCGAAATTCGGCGACTCCAGCGTTTTGTTGAAAAGCCGGATCTCGCAACGGCGACTGCTTATTTTGAAGACGGCAACTTCTACTGGAACGCCGGTATTTTTCTCTGGCAGGCATCGACTTTCATCGCCGAAGCCAAACGTCAAAAGCCCGATCTCGCAGCGTTCATCGAAGGACTCACCCCCGGCCTCCCCATCGCGCCGTATCTCGCTGAGCATTTTGCCAATCTGCCGAAAATCTCAGTCGATTACGCGATCATGGAACACGCGGGAGAAGTCGTTGCCGTGCTCTCGGAATTTGACTGGGACGACGTCGGCGCGTGGACGGCGCTCCCCGCCCACCTTGGCCTCGACCCGCACGGCAACAGCGTTCGCGGGCCAGTGATCCAACATGGATCCACTGGCAATATCGCAGTCTCCAACGGCCGCACCATCGCCCTCTGCGGGGTGCAAGACCTCGTCGTGATTGAAACACCGGACGCCATCCTCGTCTGCCACAAAGACGCCGTTCAACACGTCAAAAACCTTCAGCCGCAACTGCCCGAGGAGTTGCGGTAATCTAGAACGTCAAGCGATCGGCTCGGCGATGAGATCGTAAACCTGAGAGCCGACGACGTGGCCGTTGATAAAGGTGCCGACTTCGCGGGCTTCGGTGAGGATGACGCGGCAATCGACTTCGGGAGCGTCGGCCTCGGTACGTCCGACATTGGGTTGCTCGACCAGGATGCGGACGGTCTTTCCTTTCCAGCTCGCGGCCATGTCGGCGGCGATTTTTTGCTGGAGTTTCATGGCTTCGCGGAAGCGGCGGTTTTTGGTGCGCGTGGGGATTTGATTCTCCATGCGCCCGGCGCGGGAACCTTCTTCCTGGGAGTAGCAAAAGACCCCGAGTCGCTCGAAGCGGGTCGTTTCGATAAACTCCATCAACGAAGAAAAATGCTCTTCGGTTTCGCCGGGAAACCCGACGATGAAGGTGGTGCGAATGGCAAGGCCGGGGATGCCGACGCGGAGTCGGGTGATTAGGCTCTCGATATGTTCGCGCGAGGTCTCGCGTCGCATGGTGGCGAGCATGTCAGCGTGGATGTGCTGGAGTGGCATGTCCACATAGCGCGCGACTTTGGGATTGCGCGCAATGGCGGCAATGAGTTCGTCGCTCCAGTGCGCCGGGTGGGTGTAGAGCAAACGGACCCAAAAATCGCCGCTGATCTCCGCGAGTCCGTCAAGGAGATGGATGAGCGTTGTGCCGCGCGCAGGGTTAACTGGCTGGCGCGGGCCGGCTTTTTCCTCCCAGAGATCCATGCCGAAATACGTGGTGTCCTGGCTGATGAGATTGATCTCTTTGACGCCCTCGGCCACGAGCTGGCGGACTTCGCGCACGACGGAGTCCACCGTCCGGCTGCGGTGGCGTCCGCGCATTTGCGGGATTACGCAAAAACTGCACGGGTGATTGCAGCCTTCGGCGATTTTGACGTAGGCGGTATGTGTGGGCGTGAGACGAAAGCGCGGCGTGGCGTAGTCGGGAATGTAGCGGGATTTTGGGGTGACTAAGTTCAGCACCCCGCCATCGTCTTCCAGCACTCGGCGAAAGATTTTTCCGGCATCGGCGACTTGGTCGAGACCAATAAATGCATCCACTTCGGGCATCTCGGCGATGAGCTCCTTGGAAAATCGCTGCGACATACAACCGCTGACGACGAGCTTCTGTCCAGGCCGCGCGCGGAGTCCGCGGAGGCGGTGCGATTCCAAAATAGCATCGACACTCTCCTGCTTGGCCGTGTCGATGAAACCGCAGGTATTAACAACGACCACATCGGCCTCGTCGGGATCGGCGGTGATTTCAAATCCCTCGGCCCTCGCGCCGCCGAGCATGATCTCGGCATCCACAAGATTCTTTGCGCAGCCGAGGCTGATCATTCCGATTTTTTTAGGCTCCAGCGCGGTCATGGTGTGGGCGTCGTCTCCGGGGTCATTTCCCACAGCGATGGAGATTCGGACTCCGGCGTCGGCTCAGGCGTGGCGACAGGTTCTGGCGTCGATGTCGGTTCAGGGGTCGGAGTGGGCGTAACGCCAGTCATCTCCGTGGAGCGCGGCGTAATACGGTCAATTTTTTGGAGGGTCCGCCAGAAGTAGATGCCAACGACAAGAAGAGCGATCAGCAAGAGGAGAGAAACGATGGTTGCCACAATGCGGCGGCGGCGGCGTTTTGCAAGCAGATGCCCCTCGCGCGGCTGCATGGAGTGATCAAGCGCATCGAGATATTGAAATCCGGCAGGCGACGGTGCCGTCTGATCGGGCAACAAGGGTCGGATTTCGTCAGCGGGCACTCCGAGATACGCGGCGTAATCGAGAAGGAAAAGCCGGGCGTAGGTCGGGTGCGCGAAGCCGGCAAAATCGTCAGCCTCGATTTCTTTGAGGCGTAGAACCCGGATGCGAGTGTCGCGGGCGGCTTGTTCGAGCGAGATGCCCGCTTTCTCTCGCGCCGCCCCGAGTCGGGCTCCGACGAAAAGTTCCACAGTCACTGGCAGAGATTTTTTGCTCATTGCAATTGGTTTTAGTAAGCGGCGTCTTCGTTGAGATCGACGAGGATCTCGCGATCTTTCGCGCCATCCTTCGGCCCTACGATGCCCCGTTGCTCCAGAATGTCCATCACTCGTGCAGCGCGCGTATATCCCAGCTTCAGACGACGTTGAAGCATGGAGGTGGAGGCGCGGTTTTCCTGCTGGATAATCTCAAGGCAGCGAGTGACGAGTTCTTCGTCCTGATCGCTCACTTCCTCCTCAGGAATGGAGGAACTCGTCAGCTTCTCGTGGATGCCGGCGTCGAACTTTGGCTCAGCTTGTTTCGAGACAAACTCGACGATGCGATGAATCTCCTCTTCGGTGACTAGCACGCCTTGAGCTCGGGCAAACTTCGATGTGCCCGGCGGGAGATAAAGCATGTCGCCTTGACCGAGAAGCTTCTCCGCGCCGTTCTCATCGAGAATCACGCGGCTGTCGATCTTCGAAGCCACTTGGAACGCGATGCGGCTCGGAATGTTGGCTTTGATGATGCCCGTGACAACGTCGGCACGCGGAGTCTGCGTGGCCACGATCATGTGAATGCCCGCGGCGCGCGCCATTTGAGTAATGCGGGCGATGGCACTCTCAACATCGGCGGGTGCCGTCTGCATGAGATCGGCCAACTCATCGATGATGACGACGATGAATGGCATGCGATCCGGCACGATGATCTCATCGTCGCGCGCAACCTTGATCGGCGGCATGGGTTCTTCATCGGGCTCCTCCCCGTCCACAAGCTCGGACAAAGGTTCTTCGACCGCTGGCTTGAGCGCGACCTGCTCGGCATCGAGTTCCGCCTGCGATTTTGGCAACGGACGGTCGTTGAAGGCTGAAATGTTTTTCACCGAGCACTTCGCGAAAATCCGGTAGCGCAGCTCCATTTCATCGACGACCCACCGAAGTGCGAGCAGGACTTTTTTGGGATCAGTCACAACAGGTGTGATCAAATGCGGAAGCGTGTTGTAAATCTGCATTTCGACCACTTTGGGGTCGATCATGATGAAGCGCAGTTGCTCGGGCGAAAATCGAAAGAGAAGGCTCGCGATGATGGAATTGATGCAAACGCTCTTGCCGCTGCCGGTCGTGCCAGCGACGAGGCAATGCGGCATTTTCGCAAGATCGCCGATGATCGTGTGGCCATAAACGTCCATCCCGAGGGCAAGCGGGAGCTTCGATGAACTCTCACGCCATGCGTCTTTTTCAAATAATTCGCGAAGCGTAACTTTGACTTTTTTCGAGTTCGCAATCTCGATGCCGACCGTATCCTTGCCCGGGATCGGGGCGAGGATGTTGATGCGCTCCGCCCGCGTGGCCCGCGCAATGTCGCGCTCAAGAGCGACGATTTTATCCACGCGCACACCAACGTCGGGATAAACCTCGTAGCGCGTGATCGTCGGGCCCTTCGTGATCGTGCCGGGCGTCGCGCGGATGCCAAACTGCATCAGTGTTTCGATAATGAGACCCTGGATTGTGAGAAGCTCGCCGCGATCAAGCGGCTCGCGGTCGGCTTCGTCCTGCACATCGAGGAGGTCGAGCCCGGGGAGGGTGTAGTTGTCGAGGTGAACTCCGGCAAGGCCGGGCTTGATCCCGCTGGAAGCGTCTTTCGCGAGTTGCAAATCCGCGAGCTTTGGCTTTTTCGAAGGCGGCGCCGGTGCCGTGGCGTCGATGATCTCGGGTTCGACTGCGGCGACGAACGGGCGGACGGGTTCGGGTTCCGGCACGCCGGGGGTTTTCTTGAGCTTTTTTTCGAGCTTCTCGGCTTTTTTCTCGAGTGCCTTGCGTTCCAAATCGAGACGACGTTCTTCACCCAAACGCTGGAGTTTCGCCACCCGTCGGACCTCGCGCCACTTGAGAAAGGATTTCCAAGTGTAACGCGCGTCGCGGATCGGATGCGTTGAGACCGCAAAAATCAGACTCATCACGTAGAGCAAAATGAGAAGCGCTGCCGACGCAGGCCCGAGCACTTTTTCAATCGCCCTGCCGCCAATCCACAAACCGAACCATCCGCCCGGCCCCTCGATACGAATCCACTCGTCCCAGTCCTGCAGAACCCACGGCTGAATCTCCAACAAACACGCGCCAAGCAAAACCATCAAAGCCCCCCACCCCACCCGATCTCGCAGCGAGTAATCGCGCACAAACCATTTCGCCACGCCGTAGCCGAGCAGCATGACCGCTAGCAAATAAGCCGCCGCGCCGAAGAAAAATAACGTATACCCGGCAAAAAGCGCACCGAGAACACCGCCCATGTTGTGAGTGACCGGCGAGGTTTTCGCGACCACCTCCAACAACGGAGCCCAGACGGGGATATCCCTCGGATCATAGGTCTGGAGCGAAAGAAAAAGGTAGAGCCCCAGGCAGATCATCGCGAGCCCGACAAAAAATGTCGCAGCCCAGTTGTTTCGCAGACGGTTCGCCATGTAACCCCTCAGCATCCCCGATTTTGAGCATTCAAGCAAGCGTTCTGCAAAACAACGCCAAGCCCGATTTCTGGGAGCAACGAAGGTTTCTAAGCTCTTGCGATCTCGTCGGCGATGATGCGGAGCCCGACGCGCACGTCCTCTTCAGGCATGGCAAACGAAATGCGGAGGCATTCGTGGCGGTGCCTCCAATCTTCATGCAAGCCGAAGAAAAAATACTCGCCGGGCACGACGAGAACGCCGCGTGCTTTGATGGCCTCGTAAAGCTCGCGCGACGTGCGCCGGCTCCAGGGCAACCAGAGCCAGAGAAACATTGCCCCGCCGCACTCGTGGAGCGCATACGGCAGGTCGTCGGGGAAAAATTCCGCAATCGCCTCCAGCGCACGATCTCGCTTTTGCAAATAAAACGGCCGCACGACATCGCGGCTCAAAGCAAGAATCGATCGATCAGCAATCAAAGGCCCGGCAATGGCCTGACCGAAGTTCCCGTTTGCCAGCCCGCTCACCGCCATCATCGACGACACGGCAGAGGCGACCTCCGGCGGCGCAATCACAAACGCAGTGCGCGTGCCGGGAAGCCCGAACTTCGACAAGCTCATGACGTGAATCGTTTGATCGTTCCACGGCGGAGTGGCTTCACCAAACACGATGCCAGGAAATGGCCAACCATACGCATTGTCGATGATAAGGGGAATTCCCCGCGCTTCGGCCAGAGAGGCGAGTCGCGCCATCGCGGCATCAGACAAAAGGTTCCCGCTCGGGTTCGTCGGCCTCGACACGCACATCGCGCGCACTTCCGGCCCGGGATTCAATGTTTCAAAGTCGATGTGATACTTAAACCGATGCGGCCCGGTTTCCTCAATGCGCGGACGGTGCGCTCGGAAGAGTCCGGGCTCAAGGGCTTGGTTCGCGTAGCCAATATACTCCGGCATTAACGGAAACAGAATGCGCCCCACGCATCCGTCCGCGTCGTGACCGCCGAAGAGATTGAAGAGAAAGAAAAATGCGGTTTGGCCTCCGGGAGTGACAGCGATGTTTTCCGGTCCGACCGGCCAGCCAAGCTCTTCGCGCAGGAGCGTGGCAAGCGCTTCGATGCAGCCGGGATTTCCACGCGGAGGGTCGTAGATGGCCAGCGTGCGACGGAGCTTGGCGGGATCCGAAACGATGTCGTTCATCCGCGAAGCCCACACCGCCTCCATCCCGGGAATGTGCGCGGGATTTCCGCCGCCGAGCATGTGAGGCGACGGGCCGGACGAGGCAAGCGCGTGCCCAAGGTCATCCATCAAAGTCTCGATTCCGCTCCCGCCGGAAAGCCTGTCGCCGAGCAGAGAAAACTTCATAAGAGTTCCGCTTGGATCGCCACAAGGCGCGCGTAGAGCGGTTGCAAACCCTCCGGGATCACCCTCGTGCCTCCAATGACCGCGATGAAATTTGAGTCCCCCACCCAGCGCGGCACGATATGAACGTGGATGTGATCGTCTACTCCCGCGCCCGAGGCACGACCGAGATTCCAACCGACATTAAACCCCTGCGCCTTGACCGCGCTTTCGAGAAGCCGCTGCGCATGAATGGCGAGGTGCCACAGTTCGAGGACTTCTCCATCCGTGAGATCTTCCATTTTGGAAACCTTGCGATACGGCACAGCCATGAGGTGACCGGCGGTATACGGGTATTTGTTCATCAGCAAAAATGCTGTTTTTTTTCGTGTGATGACGAGATGCGCCGGGTCGTCGTCCGTTTGTGCCGCCTCACCAAGAAAGTCCCAGCCCGTCCGGTGTTCCGCCTGAAAATACTCAACGCGCCAGGGTGCCCAGAGCGACGACATGGCCTTTTGGAAATTCCTCATTCATTGCGCAGACAGGATAACGCAAAAGCCCGCCGCGATGCGAAGAAACTTCTGCGATTTTCCCGCGATCTCGGCACGGCTTGCATTTTTCGCCCGCTTCGCCAAATGATCTCTCCCTAATGAACATCCTCATTCTCGGCGCCGGGGAAATTGGCTTCTACATGGCTGAACAACTGGCCGCACGCGATCACAACATTTGCGTCATCGAGGCCAACGGAGCGGTCGCGGCTCAGGTGAGCGACAAGCTCGACGTGCGCGTCGTCACAGGCAACGGCGCTTCTGTTAGCCTTCTCGAAGAGGCCGGCGTCGCCGACTGCGATGTGTTTTACGGCCTCTCCAGTTCCGACAATACCAACGTCGTTGCCGCATCGCTCGCCCGCGCACTCGGCGCGAAAAAATCCATCGCCCGCATCCATTCCGACGTCCAACAAGACCAGTGGCTCTTCGATTTTCGCTCGCACTTCGGGGTTGATTATCTGTTTAGCTCGGAACGCCTCGCCGCCGTCGAACTCGCAAAATACATCCGCAATCCCGACTGCCTCGTCGTTGAAGAAATCGCTCGCGGACGTGTCGAGTTGCAACAAACCAAAATCACCGCCCGGGCACCCGCCTGCGGGCAAACGCTGCGCGCCCTGCCTCTCCCGGCACGTGTCCGTGTCGGCTCCGTGCAGCGCGGTGACGTCGTCCGCATCCCTGACGGCGACGACATCCTGCTCGAGGGCGATCTTGTCACCCTCTTCGGGGCGACCAATCTCCTCGGACAATCTTCCGACCTTTTCCGGGATCCCGGTTCTCGCCACGAGGAGCAACGCGTCGTTATTTTCGGCGGCGGCGAATACGGGCTCGCCCTCGCACAAATGCTCGAAGGCGGACGCTTCCGCACGCGAATTTTCGAAACCGATTCCAAACGCTGCGATCTCCTCTCGCGCCTCCTCCAAAAAACAACTCTCATCCACGCCGACGGCAGCTCGCTCTCGCAACTCCGCGAGGAACAAGTCGGCGAGGCCGATTTTTTTGTCGCCGCCACATCGCAGGATGAAGACAACGTGATGACTTGTCTCCAGGCGCGCGATCTGGGAGTGCGGCATTGCGTGACGCTCATCCACCGCGCCGATTACGCCGACGCCGTGACCCGTGCCGGAACGCGTCTCGGAATCCTCGGCGCCGTGAGCCCCCGCGTGGCCACCAGCCGCGAACTCATTCGATTTACCGTCGAGAACCGCGCCAGCACACTCGTCACTCTCAGCGGCGGGCTCGAAGTGATGGAGTTCACCATCGGCCCCGCGAGCCCCCTCGCCGGCCAATCTATCGCGCAAGTCCCCTGGCCCAAAGGCAGCCTCGTCGTCTCCCTCACCAGCGGCTCGTCGGCCTCCGTCCCGGCCGCAACAGACGTTCTCCAAACCGGCGACATACTCGTTGCCATGGTCGCGCCGGACGCGAGAACGGAATTCAACCGACTCCTCGCGTGAACTACCGCCTGCTCTGCAAAGTCCTCGGACTCCTCGTGCTGTTAATGGCGGGCTCGCTGCTGTTGTGTGAACTCTACGGCTTTTTTGTCGATACACCCGGCAGCGGCACGAGAGGGCACGACCTCGCACTGTTGAAATCCTTCGTCTTCGCCCTTGTCCTGGGCATAGTGCTCGTGTGGGTGGGAAAAAACTCCGGACGCGAGATTCTCCGCAAAGAGGCCATAGCCATCGTCGGCCTCGGGTGGTTGCTCTGCACCGCCGTCGGCGCGCTCCCTTACATCCTTTGCTCCCCGTCGCTCAACCCGGCGGCCGCGTTTTTCGAATCCGCCTCGGGGTTCACCACGACCGGCTCGACAGCCATCGCCGATCTCAATCTTTACCCCCGCTCCATCCTGCTCTGGCGCGCGACCACGCAATGGCTCGGCGGCATGGGAATTCTCGTTCTCTTCGTCGCCCTTCTCTCCTCGCTCGGCGTCGGCAGCAAAGCCCTCTTCCGTCACGAATCTTCCGCCCAAATCGGACAAGGCTTCCACTCCCGCATCCGTCAAACAGCCCTCGGCCTCTGGCTTCTCTACACCGCTCTCACCGTCATCTGCATCGCCGGGCTCGTCGTTCTCGGCATGTCGTTTTACGACGCGATCCTGCACGCGTTTGCCGCCATCTCCACCGGGGGCTTCAGCTCGCGAAATGAAAGCCTCATGTTTTATCAGAATCCCGGGATGGAAATCTGGCTCTGCATTTTCATGTTCCTCGGCGGTGCCAACTTCCTACTCCTCGTCCGAGTTCTCCGGCGCGACATCGCCGGCATTCGCAAAGAGGAAGAATTCCGCGCTTACGCCGGCATCATCCTCATCGCCACTGCCGTTATTGCCCTCGATCTCATCCTCCGCCAAGGCGCGCCCATCGCAAAAAGCCTGCTCGCAAGCGCCTTCCAAGTCATTTCAATCACCACCACAACCGGCTTCGTCTCGGCGGATTTTGACCTCTGGCCCAATCTCTCCCAAGCCGTTCTCGTACTCCTCATGTTCATCGGCGGGTGCTCCGGCTCCACCGCCGGCGGCATCAAAGTCGGACGCGTCCTCGTGTTTTTCAAAACCACGGGACAACAACTTATCAACTCTTTCCGCCCCAACCAAATCGCCCCCGTGCGCCTCAACGGCAACATTCTTCAGGAACCACAAAAAGCTGCTGCGCTTTTTTTCATCGCCCTCACCGGCGCCTTTGTCGGTGCCGGCACCCTGCTCATTACGCTCCTCGAACCCGACATCTCGCTCGTTAGCGCGTTCACCTCCGTCACAGCGACTCTCTTCAATATCGGTCCCGGCCTCGACGCCGTCGGCGCCACCAAAACCTTCGCGTTTTTCTCCCCGGCATCCCATCTCCTCCTTGCCTTCCTTATGCTCCTCGGACGCTTGGAATTTTTCGCCCTCCTCGTCCTCTTCCTCCCCGCACTCTGGCGAAGATACTGACAAAAAAGTGAGCCGAAGAGGGGACTCGAACCCCTGACCTATCGATTACGAATCGATTGCACTACCACTGTGCTACTTCGGCGTTTAAAGACACGAACCTACTAACGGGCCGGACAGGTTGCAATCCCAAGATTGGAGTTTGGCCACTCCGGGGCGCGGGTCTCGAGCTCCGCTTACTTCGGCCGGGCGGAAAGGTCTGGCAAGGTCGCGACGCGGAGGAGTAGGATTCGAGCCTGTTTTTCGACCATGCCGCATCCTGAAATTTCACGCCGCCGAACTTTTGCCATCATCTCGCATCCTGATGCCGGCAAGACGACGCTGACGGAAAAATTTCTCCTTTATGGCGGCGCGGTTCAACTCGCGGGCAGCGTGACTTCGCGCAAAAACCAGCGGGCGACGACGAGTGACTGGATGGAGCTTGAGAAGCAGCGCGGGATCTCGGTTTCCTCCACGGTATTGCAATTTGAATACGGCGGATGCGTGGTCAACCTGCTCGATACGCCGGGACACAAAGATTTTTCTGAGGACACGTATCGCGTGCTCACGGCAGTCGATGCGGCAGTGATGGTGATCGATGCGGGCAAGGGGATCGAGACACAGACGCGGAAACTTTTTGAGGTCTGTCGTCAGCGTGGTGTGCCCATCTTTACGTTCATGAACAAGCTTGACCGTCCGTCGCGCTCGCCGCTGGACTTGCTCGATGAACTCGAATCCGTGCTGGGCATTCACGCGACGCCGATGAACTGGCCGTTGGGCGACGGGCCGGAGTTTAAAGGCGTATACGATCGCTCGAAGCGGGCGGTGCATTTGTTTGAACGCACGCCGGGTGGCACGTATCGCGCGCCAGTGGCAGTGAGCGATATCCACGACGAGGCAGTGCAGGCCGCGGTGGCTCCCGACGTTTATCGGCGAGTGTGCGATGAACTCGCGTTGCTCGACGGAGCGGGCGCGGAGTTTGATGCTGCGGAGGTGCTGGCCGGGAAGGCGACGCCCGTTTTCTTCGGTAGCGCGATGAATAACTTTGGTGTGCAATTGCTCCTCGACGCGTTTCTGGAGCTCTCTCCGCCACCGACGTCGCGTAAGAGCGGGGAGCGCGTAATCGAGCCAGACGCAAAGGAGTTCTCCGGATTTGTCTTCAAAATTCAGGCCAACATGAATCCGAAACATCGCGACCGTGTTTCCTTTATTCGCGTGGTCTCCGGTTGCTTCCATCGCGACATGGTCGCGAGTCACTCAAGGCTCGGAAAAACCATCCGACTCGGCAATTCGCAACGCCTCTTTGCACAAGATCGCGAGACGGTGGACGAGGCTTGGGCGGGCGATGTCGTGGGCATCGTGGGGAACTACGATTTCCTGATCGGCGACACGGTGAGCGAAGACGCGACGGTCGCCTACGACGAGATCCCGCGCTTCGCGCCGGAGTGTTTTGCCTACATTCGAAATTCCAGCACGGCGAAGTTTAAACGCTTCCGCGATGGATTGGATCAGCTTCTCAAAGAGGGCGTCGCCCAGGCATTTGAGCTGCCGGATGCGGTCCAAAAAGTCCCCCTCCTCGGGGCCGTCGGGCCACTTCAGTTCGAGGTGATGCAATACCGCCTCGAGACGGAATACAGCGCGGAGTGCCGGGTCGAGACCGCGCCCTGGCAACTCGTGCGCTGGCCCTCCCTCGACGGTGCTCACTGCCGCGAACGTCCAGAGTTGCTGCTGCCTTCCGGTTCGACACTGGCCGTGGACGCGAGCGGCTTTTGGGTTGTCCTCCTTCCGAGCACGTGGACCGCGGCCTACCTCGAAGAAAAGAATCGCGACTTCACGTTCTCGCCGAATCCCCCGGCACCGCACAAAGACTAACTACTTTGCTCCGATGCCCAGAATCACCGTGGGAATCGTGCGGATTAAAATATAGATATCGAGAAAAATTGACCAGTTGTCGATATACTCAAGGTCCATCTTCACCCAGTCCGCAAAATCCGTGACCGTGTTGCGCCCGCGAATCTGCCAAATGCAAGTCAGGCCGGGCTTCATGCTCAACCGGCGGCGATGCTGCGTGAGCGCAAATTTTTCGACTTCGTAAACCGGCAGCGGACGCGGCCCGACCAGGCTCATCTCGCCGCGCAGGACGTTGAACAATTGCGGAAACTCATCCAAACTTGCTCGCCGCAGCCATTTCCCGACAGGCGTGATTCGCGGGTCGTCGTGGACTTTGAAGACCGGCCCCGTCATCACGTTTTTCCCCGCAAGTGCCTCGCGTTGGGTTTCCGCATCGGCGCACATCGTGCGGAATTTCCACATCTCAAACGGCTGACCGTGCAGTCCGGCGCGTTGCTGTTTGAAAAAAATCGGGCCGGGCGAGCTCAGGCGCACAAGGGCCGCGATGACGACCAAAAACGGCGAGAGGACGATCAGCCCAACAAAGGCTCCCACGCGATCCATCACGCCTTTCACAAACATCGTCCACGACAACTCCGGCGTCGCGCGGAACACCAGCATCGGACGCCGTGCCAGCAACTCGTAGGTGGGCCGGGCGACCGACGTGTGAATAAAATCGGCGTTCAACCAGGCCTCGACCCCCTCCGTCTCACACGCCTCAATCGAACGCTGCACTTTGTCGATTTCGATCCGGCTAAACGCCAAAACCACACGCCCGACCGAGTACCGGTGCAACGCATCGACGAGCGACTCGACCCCCTGACTCTGAAGATCAATTTGCGCGACGACCTGTATTTCCATGCGTTGCGCCGGAGTAAAAGAGTCCAGCAAACTGCGTATACTCTCCGGTTCACCCGCAACGATGATCCGTTCGCCAACGGCTCCTTTGCGAAGCATGCGCATGTAGTGCCAGAGCATCACACGCTCTCGCAGCAGCAACACGATCGGCGCGAAGACCGCGAAAATCACCAACACCGACCGGCTCGGCACGTCGAGCCTTAAAAAAATCACCCCAAAGCCAAACATCACGATCAGCCAAAATCCGGCTGCCATGATCTGCCTTATCGACTTCCACACCGTCTTCTCCAGCGGATACGTGTAGAATCCCTGCATCTCCAGCAGGAACGGCGCAAACGGCAGCATCCACACAAATTCTTCAAACCCGCCAATCGTCCAAAGATTGTCTAAAATGATAAACTGGTTATATCGAAGATAGTGACTAAACCAAAACACCCCGCCAAGGAGGAGCGCGTCAATGAACTGGTTGACTTGCAGATTGATTTCGTTTTTTCGAGCGCTCATGCGGGGATCAATGCAACTGATTGCTTTGCGTGGGGCGGCGCAGACTAGCGAAAGGGGCTCTCATGCGTCAAAATAATAAACTTTTCGCCACGGATGGAAATATCGTTGGGATTGTCGATAGCACAAACGCGCGTTCGCTGGCTAGCAAACTGAAACCAGCGGCCGTCGATTTTTTGGAATGGAGAGCGGATTGTTTTCCGAGCGTCACGTTGCCGCCCCGCGTTCAGGTCCCATGGATTCTCACTGTCCGGCATCCTTTCGAGGGAGGGCAAGGCAGCCTCGATACAAAAACGCGGAGGCAAATATTTCATCGTCTCATGGATCAAGCCGCGGCAGTTGACGTCGAAACGCGATCGCTTAGGCCGCTGCGCGACGTCGTCGAGGCCGCCCACGCGTCGCGTGTGACGGTCATCGCCTCTTCACACCACTTCAAAAATACGCCAACTACAAACGCTCTTCGCGAAATAGAAAAGAAGTCCCGCGACCTCGGCGCAGACATCGTGAAAATCGCCGCGCGCACGGAAACGCCCGGCGACGTTGCGCGTCTGCTCGGACTCCTCGATAAAGCCTCTGGCCCGCTCTCCGTTATGGGAATGGGTCCCCTCGGCATGGCGTCGCGCGTGCTGTTTGCTTCGTGCGGATCGGTCCTCAATTACGGCTGGCTGGATCGCCCGAACGTCCCAGGCCAGTGGTCGGCACGCGAGCTCAAGTCCGTCCTCACGAAGCTGAAAGAGCCTTCGTGAGCCCGGTCGCGATTTTTCTACCGCTTGCAGCGGCTCTCATTTACGTCGTCGGAACGCTTTTCATCAAACGGGCCTTCGCGGCGGGTGCGACCGCCGCGCATGTTAATGTCTCGGCCAATCTCGCCATGGGTCTCATCATGCAACCTTTGTGGTTATTCGGAGGTGTGTGGCCCATTTGGTGGCAGCCGCTTTGCTGTGCCGCGCTGTTTTTCATCGGCCAATGCCTCACCTTCGTCGCCATCACGCGCGGTGACGTCTCCGTGGCAACGCCGCTCATGGGAACAAAGCTGCTTTTCGTCTCAGGCTTCAATGTTTGGCTCTTCGGGTTTCAACCAACCATTGGCTGGTGGACATCCGTCATCCTGAGTGCCGTAGCCATCGCCCTCGTCACGATAACGCCAGGCGGCAAACATCGCGCTATCGGCACGACGGCTGCTTTTGCCGTCTCAGCGGCCGCTTTTTTCGGTCTTGCAGATATTTTGATCCAACAGTGGTGCACCCGCGCGACGCTCGCGAATTTTCTCGCATTGATGTTTACAGGCAACGCCCTCTTCTCGCTCGTTTGGCATTTCCTGAGCAGCTCGAAAAACCCATTCCCGCCTGCTCCGGCAAGGAAATCGATCGCGACATCGTCCGCCCTCCTCGCAACGCAAGTCCTCCTCCTCGCGCTCGCGCTCGGCGCGTTTAACAATGCCACCGCAACCAACATCCTCTACTCCTCGCGCAGCATCTGGAGTGTCGTGCTCGCATGGATGGCCGGGGCCTCGTTTGGCGCGCGGGATGCCGAAGCCGGGCACCGAGTGATGGCCATTCGACTCTGCGGCGCAGTCTTGCTCTGCGTCGCGATTTTCCTCATTGTCCGCTAACGGTCATGATCACCAAAATCACAAACAATATTTCGTCCGGCAGCGAACTTTCCGCCGACCAAGTGCACCGCGCCTGCGACCTCCTCCTCGACGAATCCCAAAGCCTCGAAGACCGGGCTGCCTTTTTGGAGGCGCTCCACGCGCGCGGAGAGACCGCCTCGGAAATTGCAACTTTCGTCGAGGTGCTCCTCGCGCGCTCCGTCCGTTTGCCGTTCTCCGGTGACGACTGCATCGATGTCTGCGGCACAGGAGGCGACCACGCCGGCTTTTTTAATGTTTCGACAACCGTTATGTTCGTCGTCGCCGCGTGCGGCGTGAAAGTCGTCAAACACGGCAACCGCGGGATCACGTCGAGATCCGGCGGAGCAGATGTCCTGGAGGCACTCGGCGCAAGCGTAAACCTCTCGCCCGATTCGGCTTCCGCTGCGTTGGACTCAGCCGGTTGTTGCTTCCTCTTCGCTCCGAACTATCACCCGGCCTTCAAAGCGGTCGCCCCCGTTCGCAAACTCCTTGCCGAACACAAAAAGACATCCGTTTTCAACATGCTCGGCCCCCTGCTCAACCCGGCGCGTCCGGGATACCAGCTCGCAGGAGTTTTTAACCCCGACCTTCCCGGCCTCTACGCCGAAGTCTTTGCGAAACTCGGCCGCAAACGTGCTTGGGCCGTTCACGGCACCGGCCCGGATAACCTGCGCCTCGACGAAGTTTCCGCACTCGGCACAACCCAAGTCGTCTCGGTAGACGCTGGCCATCGGAGCGAATTTAACATTGAGCCCTCGACCTTCGGCATCCCTCCGCTCGCCACCGCCGATTTTTTCGGAGGCGACGCCGCTCACAACGCAGGCATCATCGCCGAGATCCTAGCCGGCAATTTGCGCCGCGGACCGCGAATGATTGTTCAACTCAACTCCGCCGCCGCACTCGTCGTCGCAGGCACCGTTCCCGACATGGCCACTGGCTGGCACCAAGCAGGTGAAGCCATCGACAGCAAAGCGGCGCGAAAGGTCCTCGATCGCCTCCGCGCCTGTCGCTGAGGACCTCAAACGATGAACATGCAATCGCCGTAGCTGAAAAACCGGTAGCGTTCCCTCACCGCTTCCGCATACGCGTGCCGGATCAAATCCCGCCCGGCCAACGCGCTCACAAGCATCAACAACGTCGAGCATGGAAGGTGGAAATTTGTCAGTAGTGCCCCGACACGCTGGAACTCATACGGCGGATGAATAAAAATCTGAGTGCTCCCCGCACAAGCCTTCAACGCCCCCACCGGCTGCGACTCCAGTACGCGAACCACCGTCGTCCCAATCGCCACGACCCGCGAAGCAACTTCAATCCGCTCCGCCGTTTGCGCGGAAATATGATACCGCTCTTCATGCATCACGTGGTCTTCGATTTTTTCCGTCTTCACCGGAAGAAATGTTCCGGCACCCACATGCAGGGTGAGGAACGCATGCGGGATTCGGCCCATGATCTCTTCCGTAAAGTGCAGTCCCGCAGTCGGCGCCGCAACTGACCCCTCCTCCTCGGCGTAGACCGTCTGGTAACGCTCCGCATCCTCCTCATCGGCCTCGCGCTTGAAGTAAGGTGGAACCGGCACCGAGCCGTATCGCTCCAAATTCGGCTCTTCATCAAAAGCCACAATCCGCTCGCCCTCGGGTAATACCTCCACCACCCGCGCGACCGTGCCCGCAATCTCCAGCACGGAGCCCACCCGCGTCTTGCGACCCGGTTTCGTAAAACACTTCCATGTCCGCTCCGCCACTCGCTCGAGAAGAAAAATCTCCACCCCTCTCTCTGTCGAATACAGCCGCGCTTTGATGACCTTTGAATTGTTCATCACAACCAAATCCCCCGGTACAAGCAGATCCGCAAACTCGCGAAACATCCGATGCGTCACCGTCCCCGCCGCGCGATCCACCACCATCATCCGCGAACCGTCACGAGCCGCCGTCGGGCGCGAGGCGATCAACTCATCCGGAAGCTCGTAGTCATAGTCCGCGAGTAAAGCACTCATGGTTTGGCAAGTTTGTTGGCCTTGGATCGATACTTCGGAGCGTCCTCGCGGACGTGGAAGCCGATGTCTTCCTTTGTCGGAACCGGAGGTGGAGCGAGTAGCGGCTGGAGTTCCTGCCACATGATCCTGAGCGCGTCGTCGTGCTCAAGGAGCTTGGCATCCATTTGAGCGAGCTTTTTCAGAATTTCCGCCTGCCCGGCGAGGAGTTCGCGTTGCTTGATAAACGCTCGAACAACATGGACACTCATCTTAACAGCTTCCGCGCTGCTGAGAACATTCGCGGCCATCAGCGCACCGTGTTCGGTGAAGGCGAAGGGAAGGGATCTTGAAAATTTCAGCCGCGCGAGGTGGTCGCAAATTGCGACCACCTCACGCTTCTCACTTTCGGTTAGTTGAAAAATGAAATCTTCTGGAAAGCGCTGAGCATTGCGTTTGACCTGCTCGTTGAGACGTTTGGTCGGAACGCCGTAGATGGCCGCGAGGTCGGCGTCGAGGAGGACTTTTTGACCGCGGATTGTGAGGATGAAGGATTCGAGCGGCGGGTTGTTCATGGCACAAGAATTCCTATGGCGCGGACCGGTCGGGCTTTGCGTTCGGCCTCCTGCCAGTCGATGGCGTCGAGACATTCTTCGCCGAGCGGGCTCTGCGAACCCAGAAGCTTCCGCATGAATCTACGGCCTTCAAAAACCCGCCAGACGAATTCGTCCTCGTTAAATCTCCGGGCCTGTTCTTGTGCGTCGGTGGTTTGCATATTGTTCGCTCGCTCTTACACCACTCGTATCCCAATGGCCAGTTCAACCCTCAATTTTGCCGTCGCGTCCCATCCGTTTGAGCCCGCAACGCGAGGCCGCCGCACCGATTAAATCCGCGACACGACGCTTGAGCCGCCACGCCCGGCCAAACAGCACCCCAACAAAAATGAGATACGGAACCCAAAGCCACCAATCGCTTCCCGGCGTGAAAAACTCGCGATACCCGAGAATGCTTAAAAGGATCAGGTTGATCAACAACGTCGTCGCCACCATGCGAGTTCCGAGATGCACACGCGTGAGGCACTTCGGGCCGCCATGATACTCCGTCACCGAACGCAGCTTCACGCCCCACCAGAAGCTGCCGTAGATTTGCAAATCCCAGTCTTTCCAGCCCGTGTCCGTCGAGTAATTCCACCCTTCGTCCTCGAGTGCCTGGATCACCTCTTTAAGCAACCGCTCACGTCCCTCCCCGTTTTCGCTCCAAAACCGCAAATTCGAAATACTCCCGCGCGCCGGCGTGAAATCCTTCTCCACGCTCGCAATAACCTCCGGCGGCGTGCGCTTAAATTTTAACCACGTAAAATACCTCGCCCACCCGCGCACCAAAGGCTGCGCCAGCGCAAGCCACGTCACGAGTAGTCGCGCGGGAATCGTATCGTGCCGCGACTCCAACCGCGCATGGATCATGTAAGACAACGCGACTAAAAACGTGCCGCCAAACATTATATAAGGAACAATGCGCAGGAACGGCAGCGGAATCGAGACGGCCAGAATAAACAATGTCAGCGTGACCCACTCAATGCTACTCAAGTAAGCTGCGACATCCGATTGCGGCGTCGGGTAGATCGATTGGAAAAGCCCCTCTCCAAACACCCCATGGTAGATCACCGGCTTGTTGATCAACCAAGTAAAACGCGGCGCGCCGTAGATTTGGCCTTTCCATTTCGCCGTCCCCGTTGGCCCAAAAAACACGAGATGCTTAAACCGCAACATCGACTCCGCCTCGCCGTAGCCCTCCTGCTGCTTGCGAAACGCCTTCAGGGTAAACCGCCGGTAATGCCAAACAATAGCCGCCGGACTAAACGCAATGACTCCGCCGGATTGCTGCAAACGCCAGCAAAAATCCACATCGTCGCCCGCCTTGCGATACTCGGGATCAAATCCCCCCACCTGCTCAAACGCCCACCGGTGGAACGCCATATTGCAACCCGGGATATGCTCCGCCACGACGTCCGTCAGCAACACATGGCTCGGACCACCTGGAGCCGCCGACACGCACGCCTGCACCCAGGTCTCCGCCGGCGGCGAGATGTTCGGTCCGCCAACGCCCGCATAGTCCCCACTTAACAAAGTGCCCACTAAGTAATACAACCAGTCCGGATCCGCCATGCAGTCGCTGTCCGTATAGACAATAATCTCGCCCGTCGCTGTTTGCGCCCCGACGTTTCGCGCATAGCTTAGGCCTTTGTTATCCTGCCGCACGCTCACGACCCATGAATGCTTCGCCGCGATCTCCGGCGTGTTGTCCGTCGAACCATCGTCCACCAGAACAACCTCGTAATCTGGATAATCGACGTGCTTCAACGACTCCAGACATCGGTCGAGCGTCTTCGCTCCGTTGTAAGAACACACAACAACCGACGCTTTCGGAAACGACGGCAACGCCACGCGCGATGTCATCGAGCCTTCGCCAAAAAACAGGCGCTTCACCGTCTGGAATGCCGGTTTTTTCGAGCGATCTCTCCGCACCAATCCAAACGACCAGTCCAAAATCTCTTGCCCGCCCCGGAACCATTCGTCCGTCCACGCATACACAATCGTCCCTGCGAGACCGCCGCGCACGACGCTCTCGATGTGCCACCGCAACATCTCAGCCTGTTCCTCTTCTGGATGCCGGATCGTATCCATCCCGAATTCCCCGAGGATTAGCGGCTTGTCGTCGGCCAGATTCTGCAACCGCCCCAAATACTTTTCAAAATCCTCCTGCCGGTGCAGGTAAACATTGAACGTCACAAAATCACTATTCTGCGGCAATAAATACTCCGTCGGCGGATAGCTCGCATACGAGAACAACGCGCGCGGATCAGCCGCACGGCCAATGTTGATCAATCGCTCCACAAACTCCGTCACCTCCCGCGCGCCCAGCCAGCGAACCATTGTGGACGGAATTTCGTTGCCCACCAAATACCCAAACACCGCCGGATGCCCCGCGTTTTTTGCAACCCCCTCCTCCACTGCCCGCTCGGCCTCGTTTCGAATTTTCGGGTCGTTCAGAAATTCCAAATGCTCCGCCCATGGAATCGAAATCAAAGCCCGAATCCCACGCGTCGCACAGAGATCCAGAAACCACCGCGGTGGCACGTAGTAGATGCGAACAAGGTTTACCCCGGCCTCGACCATCAAATCCAAATCCCGCCCCGCCTGCTCAGGCGGGCCAAAAAACTCCCCTGCCGCATCAGGCGCAAACGGCCCATACGTCACTCCCTTGATAAAGAACTTCCGCTCTCCATCGAAAAAAAACTTGGCGCGCACCCGCACCGGCAACATTTCGCTCACGCCGGACACCTACCAGCCCACCCGCCAGCACGCGAGTGCGGATTTTCAGAGAATCCCAGCGCGATTGCGCAGGCAGGCTCTATAGGCGCGTCTTCAGGATCTGATCTCTGTGGTTCCTTCCCCCTGTTTCAGATGAACACTCAAATAACCGCGCCAACTCGCGCTCAAGCCGCTCCATCGGGAGTCCGATCACATTGCTCACCGAGCCTTCCATTCGCGCAATGATGCGTCCGCCATCACCTTGCGCCGCATACGCTCCGGCCTTGTCGAGAACCGGAACGGCCCGCACATAGTTGCGCCAACCCGACTCTTCCAAATCGTGAAACGTCACCCGTGTGCTCTCCGCAAATTCCGACCACACGCCGGCCACGACAAGCACAACTCCCGTGACAACTTCATGCGTGCGACCGCTCATGCGACTCAACATCTCCACCGCGTGTTCGTCGTTCGCAGGCTTTCCAAAAAATTCGCCATCCATCGCCACGACAGTGTCCGCAGCAATCACAATCGCACCCGGATGCCGCGCCGCCACGACGCTCACTTTGCGCCGTGCGTTCTCAAGAGCCAGCTCGCTCGCGTCACCATCGGTCGCCTCCAACTCGTCTGCACCCGACACATCGCAAAGAACGTCGTAGCCCGCGCTCTCCAATAAATCCCTGCGCCGCGGAGATGCTGAGGCCAACACCACGAACTTCCCCATGGCCCTAAACGGCGTTTTCGTCGTGCGAGAAACCCGAGTCGTGCCGAATGCTATCCAGACGCTTGTTCATCGAACGCCGCGAACCGGGACGGTGAGACACTGCCGACACGATGCCCGCCACCACGGGGACCAACGCCGCAACGCCCGTTGCAATCAAGCTGATCGCCAGCGCCCGCCGCGTCACGCCGCTCACGCGGTCAGAGACCAGCAACCCAACTCCAAGGCCAATGGCGACCTGCGAAAATGCAACGACGCCAGAGACCGGTATATTTTCTCCAAACTTATCTAGGGACAACTGTGACATGGTGATTGAAGCTAGGACGGCCCTGTGGGATTTTCAATCCAAATGAAACGCGCACTTGGAATCGATATCGGCGAAGCCCGCGTGGGCGTCGCACTCAGCGATGAACTCGGCATGATGGCTCATCCGTTGGAAACCATCCAAGTCAAAGCCGGAGGCGTTCGCCAGCGCATCCTCACCCTCGCCCGCGAAAAAAAAGCCGAGGCCATCATTGTCGGCATGCCGCGCAACATGAACGGCACATTCGGCCCCGCCGCTGAAAAAGCCCGCGCCTTCATCGCCGATCTCACACCAGACTCCCCCTGTCCCATCATCCCATGGGACGAACGCCTCACCACTGTCTCCGCACAACGCTCCCTCCAAGAAGCCGGACGCAAAGCCCGCGATCAGCGCAGTGTCATCGACCAGGTCGCCGCCCAAATTCTCCTGCAAAGCTGGCTCGACTCTCAAGCATGAGGCTCCGCTTCACCGTCGCCTATCACGGAGGCGACTTCTCCGGATGGCAAAGTCAAGCAGACGGCGACACCGTGCAGGACACCCTTGAAAAAGCTTTCGCCACGATCTCACGCACGCCCATCGTCGTCTACGGGGCAGGCCGCACCGACGCCGGCGTTCACGCCCTCGCACAATGCGCCCACGCCGACGTGCCCGACAACTCGCTCCCGCCCGACCGCTGGCTGCGCGCCCTCAACTCGCACCTTCCTCAAGGCGTCCGCGTCATGACAGCCTCCGCCGCACGCCCCGGTTTTCATGCCAGATTCTCCGCCAAAGGAAAAATCTACCGCTACTCGATTTGGAACAACCCTTCCATGTTGCCAACCGAACGCGGCCGCGCATGGCACGTGCCTCATACCGTCGATCCCGCTTTGCTACGCCTCGCCTGCCAAGCCTTCGTCGGCACCCACGACTTCGCCGCCTTCTCCGCAAATCGCCGCAACGACCCGCGTTCCACCGTCCGAGAAATTACCGCCCTCCAAGTCTCCCGACGCGGCCCCCGCATCACCCTCGCCTTCCACGGCACAGGCTTCCTCTACAAAATGGTCCGCATGTTGACCGCCGCCGCCATCCGCTGCGCCACCGGCCGCTTCGACCTCGCCGACCTCCGCTTCCGCCTCACGTCCGGCACCCCGCGCTGGAACATCGTCGCCCCCGCCGAAGGCCTCTGCCTCGTGCGCGTCCGCTACTAAAGCGGGTTAGCCCAAGCTCTGGATTTTGCCCGCGAATTCTCGCGGAGCGCAGACGAGATTTGTCCTGCACCCTGGTGGTTTAAGCATTCCGTCCCCGCCTTGACTTAACAGGCTAGTTGAGTAAACTAGTTGATAGATGAAAGCCGCCCGCGCCGTTCCTGGTCCCGAAACTGTCGGTGCCTTCCAAGCCAAGACCGAGCTCTCCCGCTTGCTCCGTCAAGTGCGCGCGGGCAAGTCATTCGTCATCACGCAACGCGGCACACCCATCGCGGAGCTCAAGCCGCTGGCCGCCGCGCCCAAAAAGAGCGGATGGGGCGATATGAAGGGGAAGATTTGGATGTCCGATGATTTCTGCGATCCCATCGATGTGATGCGCGATTATATGCCGTAACCCATGCGCTACCTGCTAGACACCCATGTTCTGCTTTGGATGCGAGACAACAGCCCTCGTTTGAATCGCGCCCGATGGGAACCCATTCTTTTCTCAGGCGAAAACGAAGTCTTTTTCAGCTTTGTGAGCTTGTGGGAGATCACCATAAAGAGCTCGATCGGCAAACTTGCCTTCGAGGGTGAAATCGAGGAATTCGCGGCGACTCTTGAGAGTTATCACAGCTTTCGACTCCTCCCGATCGAGCCGACGCACCTTGGCCGCCTCTTGAAGCTTCCCGAGCACCACGGCGACCCGTTTGACAGGCTGCTCATCGCTCAAGCCATAGAAATCGGCGCCTTCGCTGTCACTGACGACCGCAATTGGAAGGCTTACCCCGTGAAAGTCCGTTGGTAGATAGCGAAACAGACTCCGCCCAAGGGTTGTTTTCACACGTTCTCTGTCAGCCACTTTTCGGGGTTAAGGTTATCGGGAGGAATTATCTTGCGGCGGTTGGCGTTGATGCGTAATCGCAGGCGATGGAAATAAGAGCTTTTCGGGGTTTGGTGCCTGCGCCAGCGGTGGCGGATCAAGTGGTTTGCGTGCCATATGACGTGGTGGACCGGGCAGAATCGGCTGCGTTGGCAGCGGGGAATGCGCTGAGTTTGCTGCATGTGGACCGGGCAGAGATTGATTTGCCGGAGGATTGCAGTCCGTATGCAGCAGAGGTTTATGAGAAGGCGCGAGAGAATTTTCTGCGTTTGCAGAGTGAAGGGGCGCTCGTGCGTGAGTCGGGGCCTTGTGTTTATCTGTATCGACTGACGATGGGCGGGCATAGGCAGACGGGAATTGTGGCGACTGTGCTGGCGAAGGATTACGAAGACGGGCTCGTGAAAAAGCACGAGAAGACACGTCCGGACAAGGAGGATGATCGCACGCGATTGATCGATACGATTGGCGCACAGACGGGACCCATTTTGCTCGCGTTTCGGCAGACGCGCGAACTCGCCGGGCTTTGTGCGGAGCGCGTCGAGGCAACTCCTGACTACGATTTGACGGCACCGGATGGGATTCGACACGAGGTTTGGCGAATCGGTGATGCGGAGCCAATCACAGAGGCGTTTCGGCAAGTGCCGGCGGTCTACATTGCGGATGGTCACCATCGGGCGGCGAGCGGGGCGAGGGTGGCGGCATTGCGGCGCGCTCGTGGCGACGCAACGGCGGCTTCGGACGGCATTCTCGGGGTGCTTTTTCCGTCAGAAGAACTTCAAATTCTCGCTTACAACCGGGTGGTGCGCACGCTGAACGGACACACGAAAGAAGCCTTCCTCGCAGCTCTCGGCGTGGTGGTGCGGGTCACGCCGACTGGTATGCAGGTGCCGGAGCGTCCGCGGCGGGCTTCGATGTATTTGGATGGCGCGTGGTATGATTTGGCGTGGGACGAGGCCGATGGGGCCGACCCGGTTTCGGCTCTCGATGTCAGCGTTTTACAGGATCGTGTGCTCGCGCCATTGCTGGGCATCGACGATCCTAGGCGGAGTGCGGCGATCGAGTTTGTCGGGGGAATTCGCGGGACTTCAG
>Ga0209490_10001273_pt1 | contig 24576 bp, 22 predicted proteins | sample MAT06_FD_187209 | JGI IMG/M metagenome (GOLD analysis project Ga0209490, IMG submission 187209) | Freshwater microbial communities from Lake Fryxell liftoff mats and glacier meltwater in Antarctica - MAT-06 (SPAdes) (version 2) | ecosystem: Environmental > Aquatic > Freshwater > Ice > Liftoff... | reverse complement strand
AAAGGATTGTGACGATGCGATTGATATTGAGCAGACGGGTGACGGGTGGCGTGTGGGGATTCACATCGCAGATGTCTCGCACTACGTGCGGCTAAAGTCGGCGCTGGATCGCGAGGCGGTGGTGCGCGGGAATAGCGTGTATCTGGCGGATCGCGTGATCCCGATGTTGCCCGAAGCGTTGAGCAATGGGATTTGCAGCCTTAAGCCGGGTGTGGAGCGGCTGGCGTTTTCGGTGTTTGCGGAGGTCACGAAGCAGGGGAAGGTGAAGTCCGCGCGGTTTGGAAAATCGATCATCCGGAGCGCGGCGCGGCTGACTTACAAACAGGCGTTTGAGATTTTGCAGCGTCCGGCGGCGGGCGACGCGCTGTCGCAGAATGTGCACATGGCCTGGGAGCTGTCGTCCACGTTGCGGAAAAAGCGCTTTGCGGCAGGCTCGTTGGATTTGGATTTTCCGGAGCTGAAGGTTTGGCTCGACGACCAGGGCAAGCCCGTGCGGCTGGAGCGGATCGAGAACGATATTTCGCACCAACTCATCGAGGAGTTGATGTTGCTGGCGAACGAGCTGGTTGGGCGGGAGTTAAAAGTGAAGCGTCAGCCGGCAATTTATCGGGTGCATGAAAAGCCCGAACCCGAGAAGTTGGCGGAGTTCCGGGAATTCGCGATGTTGCAAGGGGTGAAGGCGGGCGATGTCTCGCACCGTCCCGAGCTACAAAAGCTGCTGGCGGGGCTGCGCGGGCAGCCGCATGAGTCGGCGGTGAAGATCGCTTTGTTGAAGAGCCTCAAGCGGGCGCGTTACTCGCCCGACGCGTTGGGGCACTACGGGCTCGCAAAGGCCGACTATACGCATTTCACGAGTCCGATCCGGCGATACAGCGATTTGGTGGTTCACAGGGCACTGGAGAGGCTCCTGGGGCTCACACGGGTGGGGCCGGACATGGCGTCGCTGACCTCGATGGCCGAGCATATCTCGACGACGGAGCGGACGGCGTCCGAGGCAGAGAAAGAATCCGTGCGATTGAAAAAGCTCGAGTATTTTCAAATGCAGACGTCGAAGATGAACGGGCAGCCTTTCCGGGCGACGATCATGGATGTGCGGAATTTCGGGTTCTTTGTTGAACTTCCTGATTATCTGCTTTCCGGTCTGGTGCACGTGTCCTCACTGGACGGGGACTTTTACATCTTCGAACAGGCGCGGCGAAGGATCGTCGGGCGGCGGACGCGGAAGGTTTACCAGGTTGGCGACGAGGTCGAGGTGATCGTGGCCCGCGTGGATATGTTCAAGCAGCAGGTCGATTTTAAGATCGCCTGAGGGGGACGCCCCGTCGGCGCGGCGCGGCTACAAGGGATCCGCTGAAAAACAAAACACCCTACCGCGAGGGCAGGGTGTTTTGTTTCAATCGGAGGGCGCGAATTACTTCGCGGCTTTTTCTTCGATGTATTTGATGACGTCGCCGACGGACTGGAGCTTTTCAGCGTCTTCGTCGGGGACTTCGACGCCGAATTCTTCTTCAAACGCCATGACGAGTTCCACGGTGTCGAGCGAGTCGGCTCCGAGGTCTTCAATGAATGATGCGCTGGGCGTAACTTGCTCGGCAGTGACGCCGAGTTGTTCGACGATGATATCTTTGACTTTTTCTTCGATGGATTTTTCGGACATGGCAGTATTATGTGTTCAGTGATGCAGTATTGAGCGGCCCGCGAGTTGGCAACAAATAATTTTGCCTATCTCGCGGTCGGGTCGCGAAAATTGCGGATGGACAGAATAGGTCAAGCGTAAAATTTTTAATGAAGCCCTACATTTTTGAAAAATCGACGACACTGGAGGCGAGTGTGGAGGATGTTTTTGCATTCCACGAAAACCCGCGGAACCTGATGCAGATTGCTCCGGCGACGCTCCGGGTGATTTCGATTGAGTGCGAAGTGCGGGCGGTGGAGGGCGAGAAATTTGCGATTCACGCGAGGCAATTCGGGATACCGATTCGATGGGTTGGAGTGTGGGAAAAAGTAGAGCAACCGAACCGTTTGGTCGACGGTGCGGAGAAATCGCCATTCGCGTTCTGGCGTCACAGCCATATTTTTGAGGCGGATGGGAGCGGCTGTCGGATGACGGACCGGGTTGAGTGCCGGCTGCCGGGCGGCCGGCTCGGGGCAGTGGCGGGAGCGTTGGGGCTGCCGCTGGTTTTCGGGCCTATGTTCCGTGCGCGGCATGAGGCCACGCGGCGATGGTTCCGCGAGAAGAAAGTTACTGAGGCGTGACGACCTGCTGAGTGAGGAAGTTCGGGTCGGTCGTGGCTGAGGCATCGACGCGATAGTCTTGTCCGGCCTTCATCTCGCGGGTGGGAATTTTTTCTTGATATTCGATACGCTCTTTCGGATTGAGAACGACGATGCCTTCTTGAGGCTCGAACGTGCGGTCTTCGGACCATTTGTCGATCGGCTTGCCCTGGGCGTCGAAGGTGAGAATGTCGATGCGCTGCGTGGTGGGATACTCAAAGCGCATCATTTCCTTGGTGTTGTTGCGGATCGAGTAGGTAACGCTGAGCTCGCGGCGATCCTGGAGCGGAAAAACGGACGGATCGACTGTGAGGCTGGACGTCACAGGGGCCGACCGGATCGGGCCGATGTTGACGGATGAGAACATGCCCGTGAAAAAGCCGCTGAACTGCGCCCAGGCACTGTCCTCGGAACCGCGGTTTTTCGGATATTCGGAAACCTCGTCGGTGGCAGGAAGTTTTTGCGTGACTGTCTGGCGGGCGAGTTGGGTGTCGAGGAAAAACGGGCTATTTTCGTCAGGTGGCCGCACGGAAAAAGCCGAGATTGCGCGGGCGGGCGCTGGTGCGGGCGTAGGCTGCTGAGCGGGAAGCAGGGCGATACCGAGGGCCAGAGTGATGAGAACAATGCGAAACATGGATTGTGCTTATCTGACGACGGGCGCGGTTGCAAATCGAATCCGATCCCATTACGATTCGAAACATGCGTTCCCTACTGCCTCTGCTGGGTGTTCTTTTGGTCACCGCGCTTCCCCTCGCCGCCGGCGAGAAGAAGCCGCCAGCCGTAACGATTCGGCTTCACGGTGAAGGCAGCGAGCGGGAGGGCGAGTCCTTTGTCACGTCGGTGGAGTTGACGAACCCGCAGAAAAAAATCTTTATCCGCAAAGTGCCGATTCTTAACGAGCGCGACTTCAAGGCGTTTTATCCCTTCCCGGGACGTGATGGGATGATCGGCGCGTATTTTGTTTTGGACGCGCACGGATCGAACAAACTGCTGGAATTTACCACAGCGGCGAAGGGGAAAATTGGCGTGATTATGGTGAACGGGCGCGTCTCTTCGGCGGTCAGGATTGAATCCACGGTGAAGGATGGAATTTTCTTCGTGCCGGGAGGAATATTGCCCAATGAGGTGTTACAGCTGGAATCGAAGTTTCCGATTGTCGGACGCGAGGCCGAGTTCGGGAAAAAGAAACCGAAGGCGAAAGCGCAATGAGGTCGGCGCTGGGATGGCTCGTATTTCTCGCATCGTTAACCGCTGTGCGGGGCGCTGTGGTGGATTTTCCAACTGACAACCGCGCTTTGCTCACCGGTCAAAAAGACGCGTTTTACATGTATGTGGATCGCGATTTCGAGGGAGCGAAAACGAAGCCCTGGGATGGCGGGGCGTTTGGGTTTGTCCGAGGGCCGATCCGCACCGGCGGCGACGTGGTCTTCGCGACGGTGCACGAGGGTATCGATATTCAGCCCGCGCGGCGCGATGCGGCAGGCGTGCCGCTCGACGACGTGCGCACGGCGGCGAATGGCGTTGTCGTGCATGTGAGCTCGCAGGCAGGCGGCTCGAATTATGGCCGCTACGCCGTCGTCGAGCATCGCTTGGACGGGAGCCCGTTCTACACGCTCTACGCACATCTCGCGACGATCTCCGTCACACCCGGGCAGAGCGTGCGCCAAGGCGACGTGCTCGGAAAAATGGGCTACACGGGGGCTGGCATTGACCGCACGCGGGCGCACTTGCATTTCGAGGTGGCGATGCTGCTGAGTCGGAACTTCCAAGGGTGGTATGATGCGTTCCAAGGAGCGAATCCAAATATGCACGGTCTTTTCAATGGAATGAATCTCGTGGGCACCGACCCCTCCACCGTGCTTCTCGCGGCAAGCAAGAATCCAGAGTTCAGCCTCGCGCAACACGTGGCATCGCTCGAACCGTTTTTTAAGCTCGCCGTTCCAAACGCGCCCGGGATGAGCCTCATTCGCGACTACCCGTGGTTGGTGCCGGACGGCGAAGAGGCGAACCCGGCGGCGTGGACGATTTCGTTTACGCGAACGGGCGTGCCGGTGCGCATCGAGGCCTCGACGACAAAGGTGAGCGATGCGCAAGTTGTATGGGTGAAGGAATCGTCGATGGCGTATTCGCACGCGACGCGAGGGCTCATCGGAGGGCCCGCCGGGCAGCCGCGCCTCACCGATTCGGGAATGCGTTTTGCAAAATTGCTGACCTGGCCCGGATGAAGAGTTTCCAAGAGTTTTGACAGAATTTACAGAATTGAGGAAAGAAGAGGAGGACGGCTCGGAGTGAGAGCCCGAGGCAGAGGTATCGCTCGTCTTCGGGGACAACGAGTATCTCAGGCAACCCACGTTGAGGTTAATTCTTATTTTTCCGTACTCAGGGTCGCAACGCCGGACGCTCGCTCCGACCCTAAGCTTCATGATCAAACCGCTTTGCCTTTTACATTCTGTGATTCCATTGAAAGTAGCGGAAAACCTTTAAATTGATCGCTGTTCTGGCTCGCGTCCAGTCTGTCTGCGTTGCACTTCGGCTCTGTCCAAAAACGGTTTTCGGAGATAATCAATCTGCATGCCCAATGGACTCGAGCAGTTGGTGAATAAAAAGGCGTTTGAGATCAACATGAACCGGCGGATCTACGGGACCTTCGCCGAGATCGGTGCCGGGCAGGAAGTGGCGCGGCGATTTTTTACCGTGGGCGGGGCGGCCGGAACCGTCGCGAAGACGATCTCGGCATATGACATGACGTTCAGCGATGCCATTTACGGGGCCTGTGGACGCTATGTGAGCCGCGCGCGGCTCGATACAATGCTCAGCCATGAATCAGAGCTTCTGGTGGAACGCCTTGATGGCACGGTGGGGGCGGAGCGTCAGTTTTTTGCGTTTGCGGATACGGTGGCGGCGCGAAGCTTTAGACGACATGACGAGTCTCACGGGTGGATGGGTTTACGCTTTCAACACGCGCCGCGGAGCCCGTTCAGCGACATCATTCTCCATGTGCGCATGTTGGATGCGGAGAATCTTCCGCAGCAGGAGGCACTGGGCGTTGTGGGGGTAAATTTGATCCACGGAGCATTCCATCTCGCCGGTGAACCGGAGAAACTCATCGGAACTCTTGTTGAAGATCTGGCACCGGGCAGAATCGTTATCGACATGATTCGCTTCACGGGGCCCGCTTTTCCCGCCATCGACAACCGCATCATGAGCCTTAAACTCGTCGTGCAGGGGCTCACCAAGGCGACTTTGTTCCGCTCAAACGGCGAGGTCGTGCAGGCGGCCGACGCGTTCTACAAAAAACCGCTTCTGGTTGAGCGCGGGAGCTTCCGTCCGGTAACGCTCACCACGAACGACATGCTCGATTGCGCGCGGCGACAGTTTGAAAAAGAACCTGACGTGCTCGGAACGGAGCCGGAAATCCTGATGGAAATCACGATGAAAAATCTCCTCGCGAGCGGGCAGTTGGATCTTCAGGATTTTCTGGATCGCGTGGATATGCTTGGCGCGCTCGGGCGCACTGTTCTCATTTCCAACTACGGGGAGTTTCACCGACTCGTCAAATATCTCACGATCTACACAGATCGCCGCATCGGTCTACCGGTCGGCGTTCCCGGTATGAGTGAGATTTTCGATGAAAAATTCTACATTGATCTTGATGGCGGGATTTTGGAGGGACTCGGACGCCTGTTCAAAAGCGGCGTGAAGCTCTACGTCTATCCCCGGCTCATGCCCAATGGGGAACTTGTCACGGCGGATAATTTTCGTGTGGCCCCAAACCTTCGCCACCTCTACGCCCATCTTCTTGAAAACGGGTTTATCGAGAGCATCCGCGATTTCCATTCGGAGTATCTCCACATCCGCCCCGCAGATGTGCTCGCACTCATTCGCAAGAACGATTTATCGTGGGAGAAAATGGTTCCGCCGGAGGTCGCGGCGATTATCAAAGACAGAAAACTTTTCTCGCACTGACGGAGCCGGAGGGAGGCTTTGACAGAATCGGGAATGAGTGGGGGTACACGGATTCGAACCGTGAACCAAGCAGTTATGAGCCGCCTGCTCTAACCGTTGAGCTATACCCCCGTTTTGGTTGGCCCCGACGCACTGTGGCCGCACCGATGCGCTTCCCGTGTCTCCGGGCCGAGGTCGCCTACTTCCCGAGGGGCAACTGTCGTTCGAAGGCGGGCGGAGGGAGATTTTCTGGCAAGCCAAGTGGTTCTACAACTTCCTCTTGCTCCTCGTCTTGGCGCACGGGACGCCCCTCGGCATCCATCAGGCGCGCAGTGACAAAAATAATGAGGTTGCGCTTAATTTTCTGATCCACATCCGAACGGAATAAGCGACCCACGAGTGGAATATCCCCCAAAAGTGGCACCTTGTCCTGCACTTTTTGCACGTCTTCCCGAATCAATCCACCCAACGCCACCGTCTGGCCATCCCAGATGCTCACGCTGGTCGTGACCTTGCGGGTCGAGAAGATCGGTTGGTTGACGACGTTAGGAGTGAGAATCGTCGTGGTGATGGATGTTCCTGGGATTGGGTTGCCAGCAATGTCGAGTGGCACAAATGGCCCCAAGATCGGGCTCCCGTAGTTGATGAACCCCTCAAATTCAACAACTTCCGGCGATAGATTGAGGTCGATCGTGTAGTTATCTGGGCCCACGACGGGCTCAACTTCGAGAGTGACACCCACGTCCCTTGTCTCGAAAGCAGTCGGCGTAGATGGAGTAACAATTCCCTGCGAAACGAATCCTGTCACCAAAATCGCAGTCGATGCTCCGGTTCCCGTCGCTGCTGGGGGAGGCTCTGGCGGGTTGAATTCCGTCGGGTAGGGGAAGTTACGAACAACTTTGACAACAGCCTTGTTCCCGCTTTTTGTGGTCACCTTCGGCGCGCTCATGAGATCTACACCCTTCTTTTGATTTAATGCGCGAATCACGACTTGGAACTGCGTGTTGGAGAAGATTCCCGACAACCCAAAGATGCCGGGAGAAGCGGCGATTGCACCAGGAGCTACCCCCGCCAACAGCGCATCGATCGAGTTTGCGGTAACAGCGGCGTCGGGAGTATTTCCCGCCCCGCTCCGGAGGCCACCCGTGATCGGATTTTGACCAATGGCGGTGCCACCTGAGTTGAACGGGAACGAGGCAGCGTCTACAGCTCCGCCGAATCCCTCAGTCCCGCCTGCGCCATAAACACCGCCCCCGATTGAGAACGGTCCGAGGAGCCAGCTAAATCCAAGTTCTTTGAGGTTATTTTGCGAAATTTCGAGGAACTTCGACTCAATCTCGACTTGAATTGGTTTGTCGCCATTGCCCGCGTCGACGAGAATATCGATCAGATCGAGGGCATTTTGCGTATTTCTCACGATCAATTTGCTCCCTGCCGCAACGTATTGAGCAGAGGAACCGGTCGGGAATGGCACACCTTGTTCTTTAAGGAAACTCAACGCGTCGATTCGTCCCCTGATGCGCGCATCGCCAAGGTTCTGCGTAGCACCCGCTGTCGGCAAACCACTGTCGGACGCACCTGAGTTTGCGGGGATAAAGCCCGGAGCGACGCGATACTCTTTCGTCAGAAGCTCGTCCGTGTTTTCGGTGATGGGAACGATCGATACGGCAAACGGCTCCACTTTATACTTAAGTCCCGCCAATTCGGTGAGGTATCGGAGGGCCTCAATGAGGGGCACGTTGTTGAGCGACAATGTGATCCTAGAGTCGGACGTGACGGAGGTGGCAGCCAATGCACCGGCGTCGGGCGTGGAATTTGGATCGACGACGGCAGGCTCAGCAACAGCGTTCGGCAACTTCAGGACGATGTTGACTCCGCGCTTTTGAGCGGGATCATCGGTCGTCGTATCGAGTTCGCGGCTGCGCTGCTTAAGAAAGTCGACAGCCTCCCGGATGGTTGCATCGGTGAGACTAATTTTCGGGATAATGATTCGGTTGAGCTTGGCGTTGATCGCCTCTGTGCTGCTCGCAGGCTGGTCACGGCCGCTGCCGAGCGAGATGCCGTCGCGGCCTTCGAAACGCCGCACGGGGCGCTCCCACGCGCGATCCACCAGCCATAGCATTCGGCTGCGCGTCTCGTTGCGGGCGTCGGTGTAGTAGTTGCTTTTTTGATTATTGACCCGTTCCATGCCCATTCGGGCCGCGCTGTTGTAAGGGTCGATGTTAAGAACCTGCTCGTATCGTTTGATGGCCAAGTCGTATCGACCGGTGCCGAAGAAGCCATCCGCTTCAACCAAAAGCTTGGTCACCTCGTCGCGGTCGGCGGCGAATTGCGGCGTGACGGTTCGGTTGTAATAATCAGGCTGCTCGAGATTAGCAAGCAGTTGAACGGCTGGTTTGTAGGTCGGGTTGAATTGGGGAAGGAGGATGGTTTTTGCAACCCGCTCAGCGTCGCTGTAGCGTCCGTTTTTGATAAGATCGTTGGCGTAAGCGATGCCCGCTTCGCTAAACTTTGCAAGGATCGGTGCGCGCTGTGCAGCAGTCGCTGAACCAGCCGGAACCTTCTCGATTGCATCGAGGTAGTTGACGTAAGCGGTTTCGAAGTCCTTGTCGTTCGTCGCCTGATCGCCTTTGGCAATAAGCATCTCGGCAAGAACGATATCTTCCTGGCGCCGCACAATTTCCCGTTGAGCGAGGGCGGATGGCGACTGTTGCGCGGAGGCGGGCAGAAGGCTCGAAGCGAGGAGTAAGATTGGCAGGATGGCGGGTTTAAAGGCCAACCGTAGCAGATTGAAGTTCCTTTTCATCAAGATGGCGTCGGTTGTCATTGTGGAAGAGGGGCGGAAAGAATATCGCCCGGGATAGAATCGGCTATAATGCCCGTTGCGTCGGGAACGGTGATGACTTCGCCTTCTTCATCGGCCTTAATCAGCGGTTGGCCGGCGGGATCGAGCAGACCGGCGGTGACAAAAATGAGGAGATTGCGTTTGATGTGCTGGTCTGAACTTGTGCGAAAGAGGCGGCCGACCAGAGGGATGTCACCGAGAATGGGGACTTTGTCTTCTACTTTTTGAACGTCTTCGCGCATAAGCCCGCCGAGAACCACTGTCTGACCGTCGTAAACAGAGACTTGAGTGGTGACCTCGCGCGTCGAGAACACCGGCTGGTTAATGACGTTAGCGGTGACGAGGATGTTGCCTTGAGCGCCCGTAAAACCTAAGCCGTTGATAAATGATACGTTCGCAAAAATAGGGCTCCCATAGTTGATAAACCCATCAAATTCAACCACGCGCGGCGCGAGGACGAGATCAATCGTATATCCATCTGGCCCGACAGTCGGTTCAACTTCCAGAGTAATGCCGGTGGGCCTCATTTCAAAGGCAGTCGGGCTGGTTGGTGTGGCCGGGGTGTAGATGCCGCCTGGCGATTGCGTCACTTGGGGCAGGTCATACTCGGAGGGATACCGAAACTCGCGGACTATTTCGATCGTGGCGCGCTGACCGCTCTTCGTCGTAACCCTCGGAGCGCTCACGAGGTCAACACCTTTGCTCTGATTGAGAGCGCGGAGCACAACTTGAAATTGAGGGTTCGTGAAAATACCCGCTAACGCAAGGATAGCGGGAGCGGGGCCAATTGGGGTTCCAAAAAGAAGCGCGTCAACGGCATTGACACCAATGGCGGTCGTTCCACTGCGATTGCCAGCTGTGATCGGACCTGACGAGGCACCACTCGCGCCAACTGGAGTGTTGACACCTGGATTGAGAAAAGGAAAAGCGGTATTGCCTGTAGTCGTCGTGCCAGTGAGGGGTGCGCCGCCGACAGTCGTTCCGCCGCCGCCGAAAACGCCAGTTCCGCCCGGGAGGGCGAATTGGCCTAAAAGCCAGTCGACTCCGAGTTCTTTCAGGTTGTTTTGGGTGACCTCGAGGAACTTGGATTCGATTTCGACCTGACTGGCAGGCGTGGTCAGGGAATTGTCAACGAGGGTATCTACAAGATCGAGATTGGCCTGCGTATTTTTGACGATGAGCCGGCTCGTGCTGGCGATATAGTTGGCACTGGCGCCTTCCGGGAAGGTCACACCGGAACTCTCCAGAAATTCGCGGGCGCCGGAGCGTGCGGCAATGGAGGGCTGCGAGCCTGCTGCGACATTGCTGCCACCGCCTGCGGTGGCAGCGGATGCCGAGGCCGGAAGAGCTGTGATGAAGCTTGGCGGGACTTTATATTCCTTTGTGACGAGGACATCGATTGGCTCGGATTGCGGAACAACTACGACGGCGAAGGGTTCGACTTTAAGTTTGAGGTTCGCCGCACGAGCGATGTAATCGATCGCAGCACGGAGAGGCACATCGGTGAGGGAGAGGGTGATGCGGGTAGCGGCCTCGGGCGAGTCCGGCGGGAGCTTGAGGACGACGTTGATGCCCTTACGAGTGGGGTCGGACTCGAGCGTGTCGAGTGCTGCAGCGCGTTGGCGGATGAAATCGAGAGCCTCGCGGACGGTCGCGTCGCGGAAATCGATGCGGGGGATAATGATTTCGTCGAGTTTGCGGATGATGGCTGCGGTGCCGCGGGTGTCGAGTTGCGGTTGGTCGATGATGGTGGAGGCGCCGACATCGAATTTGCGGACAGGGAGTTCCCACCCCTTGTTGACTTGGCGAAGCATGTCGCCGCGAGCTTCGCTGTAGGCCGTGTCGGCGTATTTCGCGCGGGCCACGTTGACTTGTTCCATTCCGCGGCGCGCGGCGATGTTGTAACGATCCACGTTGAGGACTTGCTCGTAGCGCTTAAACGCGAGGTCATAGCGCCCCGACGCGTAGAAGCCTTGGGCTTCCTGAAGGAGTTGTTTCACCTCCTCGACATTGGCGACGAAGCTAGGGGTCATCGTCTGACCAAAGAAGCTCGCAGGGTCCTTCAAACGGTCATTGAGCGCGATGGCGGGTTTGTAGGAGGGGTTGTAGCGATCGTCGAGGACGACTGCGACAGTGCTCTTGGCGTCTTCGAAGCGCCCTTCGGAAATGCGTTGCCGGGCGAGCTTCACCGCTGCGTCGGAGAAGCCTAGGAGTGCTGCCGCGCGGACGTCTTCAGTTGCGGAGCCTCCGGTGGGCAGGGAATCAACGGCGCTCTTGAAGAAGGCGAACGCGGATTCGTAGTCTTGGGCGGCCAAGGCCGTGGTGCCCTTATCGATCATCCCTTGCGCAAAATCTCGCGATGCCGATGAGCGAGCAACCTGCGCTTGGGCTGAGCCTTGGACACCAGGATATTGCGCGGTAGCTGATGCGGGGACGAAGAAAGGAGTGGCAACAACGAGCGCAACGAGGAGTTGGCCCGGGAGGGACGCGGACATCCGGCTCGCGGCGTTTGATCTTTTCAGCTTCATGAATGGTTCAGGCAGGGTCAGGCACATTGGGTTTACTGCGCACGGCCAATCTGGTGTTTATCACCACTGGCAATGTCTTGGATTACTGCCTCTTGCGCAGAAATGTCAATAAGTTTGTATTTCTTGTTGTCTTCCGGTTTGAGGGAAAACTCGTCGTCCTTCTTCACTCGGAGCATGGAATTGTCGAAGAGATAGATGAAATCGCCGAAGGATGTGGGGTCGTCGGCTTCCTTGTCATAGACGAGAATAATCTTCTGTCCGGACTCGGTATTTTGGATCGTGAGTTCGGACGTATCGATGTCCATCTCGTTGCGTGTTACGGTTTTTTTCTCGTAGGAAAGGAGTTTGTAGGGAGCACCTTGGATCATGTCGCCGATTTGGAGGAACTGCGTGCGGCCTCCGAGATCTTTGGTGTTGATGGTGAACGTCTGTCCCTCGTCGGGCGTGCCGCTAAACTTGAGCCGGAAAGGTTTAGGATCGAACTTTACGAGGCGCAATTTCGTGTAATATGGCGGGACAGATTTTTCGTTTGTCGGGTCGGTTCCTGCAACAAACTCCTCGAGGTTGCTGAAGCGGTCGCCGTCCGGATCCAGCTCCTTAATCGCAGGGTCTGCGTAGTCGAGGTTATACTTAATGAGCCAGGAATTTTTGATTGGCGGGTGGAGTTCTTGTCCCTCTTCGAGAGGGTCAACGATGATTTCGGTGCCAGAGGAATCCTTTTTGAGAACGTAGGGGCGGGAGACGAAAAGGGAGCCGTCGTGGGCGGTGAAGGATCGCGGTGAAGTGGCAATGCCGGTGGCGTTATCCACGGCGGCGAGATCGGGGGGCGCGATCGTGTTGTCCGGGCGCTTGGAGCTGTTGCGTTCGGCGAATTTCTCCGGGAACGAAAGAGCCTGCCAGGCAGCTAGGCCCGCGGAGGCGAGGAGGGCCAGCGTGAGGAGGCCGAGGAGCGCGCGTTCGTAGTTGGTCTTAATCCAGTCCATGGGAAATCAGTTCTTGGCGGCCGGTGGCTCGGCGAAATCGAAAAGTTCGAGTCGAAGGGTTGCTTGGACGAGTTCGCGACCGAGAATGACCTGAAGCGAGGTTTTCGCGTCCGGCGAGCCGGGCTGGCCGGTGGCGAAAGGGTTGGGAGTTGGCGTGGCGGTTTCGGCGCCTCCCCGGGTGGGAGCTTGAGAGGCGGTGTTTTGAAGTCCCAAAGCACGGACGAGAATAAACTGCTCACTGCCGAGGAGGGAATTGAAGGCGACGCGGAATTTGCTTTGCTCGGAAGTGAAGGAAACTTCTACGGGAAACTTCTCGAGCACCTTACCGGCGTCGGGAGCCTTGGCGGTGGCGGCCCCAAGGGCTTCTTGCGGAAGAGGCTGACGGACGAGCGAGTCGATACTTTGCACCTTGAGATCGACGAGACGGACGGCGAGCGCATTAATGACGGCGAGCTGACGGTTCAGAAACGGTGCCGCCACATCGGTCGGAACCTGAGTTTGGTAGGTATCGAAGCCTAGGTAAAAGTTGGCTGGTAATTTGACATTGTTGGCGGCGGCGCGGTCTTTGAGGTCGTTGACGGCAGCGCGAAGTCCGTCTTGAAATTGCTGCGGGGCGATCGTTGTATCCAAAGGGAGCTCCATCTTCGAGAGGTTGGAGCGGAGTTGGGTGATTTTGTTCGAGTAGTCGGAGACCGCCGTCTGAGCGACCTTCAGGTTGGCCTCGCTAGGGAAAGGCACCTTGTTCTGGAGCTGGTGCAGGGCGGTGACTGCCGCCGTGTAGGAGTCGCTCGCCGCGGTGTAGGCCGTCCAAGACTGTAAGACCATATAGCTGATCGCACCGCCAGCGATGACAGCGGCGGCAACGAGACCTGCGAGAAAGGGATTTTCCTTGAACCAGTTCATGGAAGCGGGATGGGGGTGCTAAGGGGGAGGATGAGCGTGTAACCATACGCCCATGACTCACCGGTCGGCGTGGTCCGTTGGATAATTATTTTGGTTTTGTCGTCGCCGATGACAAAGGTCGGAGAGGATTTGAGATTCTCGACGAACTCGTCAATAATACGCGCTTGTTTTTCGTTGGGCGGATTGTCGAGGTAGAGGCCTTTGATTTCGAGCGCGTCGATCGCGGGCGGCCCTGCGGGAGCCTGCCCGGGTCTGGGCGGGACTGCAGGCTGGGCAGACGGTGTGGCGGAGGTTGAGCCCGGTGTGCTTTTCGGGTCCGCGAGCGACATTGCTTTGCCACCGACCATCGGCCGAAGCTCGGTGATCCAAATGTAACGTGAAGGGAGTTTGGCACCGAGTTCGTCGAGAATCGTCGCCCACGCTGAGCGTTCAGCGGCAGCTACCAGCAGTGGAGCCGCGAGGGCTTCCTGCACTTTGCGCTCGGCGGCGACTTTGTCGATCGCGGAGGAGAACCCTTGCAGTTTGGCAACATCGGCCTGCACGCCCGCGAGGACTTCTTCAGTGACTTTCGTGGCTTGGTTGAAATAGAGCCACCAAACGCCGAGCGCGGCGAGGAGGCAGATGAGAGCCAGAACCAGAAACGGCTTGCGCCGGGCGAGATCCTGCTCACGTACGACGGAGGGTGGTCGAAGGTTGATCTCGATGGGGCAATCTCCCAGCGCTCGGAGGGCCGTGCCAACGAGTTCGCCGACCGTGTGGGCTTTGGTGGAAAGCTGAGCGGCCACCGCTGCGTCGGCGACGGTGACATTGCGGAGGGGATTGAAAAACTCGATGGGCGTTTGAAGTTTTTCGCTAAAGAACTCCGGCATGTAAGGCAGGCTGGCAGTGCCGCCGCAAAGAAAAACCCGGAGCGGTTGGCTGCCGCCTTGACTGGTGCGGTAGAAGCTGATGGAGCGCGCAATCTCCGCGTGCAGACGGGTCATCGTGTTGCGAATGACCTTGGCGACGCGGGCCTCGGTGGGATCGTTGGGCTCGGCATACGCGCCGCCAAGCCCGACAAATCCGCGCTCAATTTTCAGGCGTTCGGCGAGTGTGATATCCTGGCCGAACTCCTTGGCGACAGCCGCACTGATCGTGTTGCCGCCGACGGGAATGCTGCGGCTGAAAACGCGATCCGCTTCGACAAAAATCAGATTGGTTGTGCGAGCACCGATATCAACAAGGAGCGAGCAACCGGTAGCCTCTGGGTAATTGTAGAGAAACGCATTAAAGACAGACATGGGAGCCACGTCGATGGTCTGCGGGATGAGCCCTCCCCTGGAAACCGATCCGCTCACCTCGGTCAGCTGGTCGGCCTTCATGGCAACGAGAACGACGTCCCATGCTCCGTCGCGCTGTTGGCCCATGATCTGGTAGTCCCAGACGACTTCATCAATGGGAAAAGGCACGTTTTGTTGGGCCTCGAAGCCGATGATGCCCGTGACATCATCGGGTGTGCTGCCCGGAAGTTTGACGAAGCGGGCGAAGACGGACTGCGACGGAAGACAGAAATTGACCGACTCTTTGGTGGCCTTAAAAGCTGTGGCGAGTTCCTTGACGGCTTCCTCAATTTGGAGACCTCGCGTTGCGTCGGCAGAAGGGTCCGCAATGAGCTCGCTCTCTTTGTAGGCATGGAGACTCAGGCCCCCGTTAGGGAGCTTGCGAAACTCGGCGAGACTGACGGTCTGCATGCCGAGGTCGAGGGCGAGAATACGTTCGGGTTTGGCCATTGGGATTCTTCCGGGACGGTGCCTTAGTTCGCAGCCTTCGGCTTGATCGCCTCGTAGTAGTCCCATTCCAAAGGAGCAAACGGCGTGTCGTTTTTGTTCAACACGAAGCCCGGGGTCGGGGTGTAAAGTTGAACATTGTCCCACCATCCTTTGTCGCCCTTTATCGAGCCCTTGAGCGTCGAAATGGCGAGCAGACCCTCTTTGCCGGAGATGGTGACGCCAATATCCACGACGGCCTGCGCGGCATTTACGGGGACTTTACCGTCGAAAAACTTCGCCAGCGTGCGGGGGCTTACGAATGCGACGGAGTGGAGGTTTTTTTCTTGGGGAATGTGAATGTGTGTGACGGATCCGGTCAGGAGGGTCTGCTTGCGGTCTTCGGTGACGGTGTCGTTTTTGAGGAGGATAAAATAGTTGACGGTGATTTCGTCAGCATATTTGGGAGCTTTTGGCACGGCGTTTCTGTCAAACGTGACCTCGACCTCAAGCCACTGGGCGGGACGGCCTTGGGATTTTTTGGAATATCCGCCAGCGAGCTTGGGGGAGTCGATCAGAGTTGGCTCGATTTTGGTGATCAATACCTCGGAATTTAGCACTTGCTGAGCGTGCAACGGGGCGACGAGAAGTAGCGGAACCAAAAAAAGCAGAGCAAGGGGGCACTGGGAAATTCGCATGACGTTGTTGATTTCTAGCAGATTATCCTTGTGCGAGTAAACAAAGAAAACGCCGATGTTCAGCGATTGTTGGAACCCGACCCCGCGCAACAACGGACAGCCACATGGTCGGTCTTTGGAAGGATGAACTTGCGGATCTCGACGGTTGCCGCGCGAGCCGGAAACTCCGCGAGCAGTGCGCCGACAATGTCCGAGGCAAGGGTTTCGATGAGGTGCCTTGGACGCTCCTCGACTATGGAGATCACGCGCGCAGCGACTGCCGCGTAGTCGACAGTTTTTGACAGGTCGTCGCCGAGATCGGCAAACGGCGTCTTCGGTTCGAGCGTGATATCGAGCAAAAGCTCTTGAGCCGAAGCGCGCTCTTCGTCCGGAACTCCGATGAATGCCCGGGCGCGCAGTCCGCGAATGAGAATCTCGTTCACGCCAGGAGTCTTTGGAGTGACGGAAGGTCGCGGACGATCACTGTGGGTTTCGCGGGCAAAAGTTTTTCGACGGGATCGAATCCCGTGAGCACCGCGACGTCGAGCACGCCGCCATGGCGGGCCGTTTCGATGTCGTGAACCATGTCGCCAACGAACATCGTTTCGGAGGGATCGAGATCATGCGTCGTGAGGATTTCGCGGATTTTCTCGCGCTTGTCCATGATCTCGACATAGGCCACTTCAAAAAAATGGCGCACGCCGAGGCGCGCGGCTTGTTCTTCAAAATGCGCGGCTTTAATCGTGCTAAGCAAAAACGTGCGTCGTCCCGTGTCGCGACAAAATTGGAGAAATTCCATCGCCCCGGGCAGCAGAGGGATATCCTCTTGGAGTCCGCGAAAAAATCGTTCGTAAAGCACCTCGAGCCCTTCACTCGTTGCCTCCGGCAGCAACTCGGCATAGAATCCCGAGAACGGCAAACGGAAGTGATGGCGAAATTCCTCCAGCGTGAGCTCGCGACGGCCATACTCGCGGAAAATCGCATTTGTCGCCCGCACGACCGCCGGGAGATCGTTTGCCAGCGTGCCCGACCAGTCGAGCAGGACGTTGCGGATCACGCCCAGGTGACCTTGCCCTTAGGATCGCGAATCACAACGGATTGGAGAAACTCCACGCCCTTTCTCAGGCCCTCCGCAGGCGACATCAAGCTATCCTCGTGCTCCATCGAGAGCGTGCCGTCGTAACCGCACATGCGCAGCGTGCTCACGAAATCGGCCCAAAATTCCAGCCCGTGCCCGTAGCCCACGGTGCGGAAAATCCACGAGCGGTTTTTTTCGTCGCCGTAGTGTTTCGTATCGAGGTAGCCGTTTACATCGGCATTGATCGGGTAAAGACCAGTGTCTTTGGCGTGCACGTGGTGAATCGCTCCCTCCAGCGCGCGCACGGCTTTCACCGGATCGATCCCCTGCCAGAAAAAGTGGCTCGGGTCAAAATTCGCGCCGATCACTTCGCCGCACTCGGCTCGCATCCGCAGCATCGTCTCGGGATTGTAAACGAGAAAACCCGGATGCGCCTCAAAAGCGATTTTCACGCCGTGGGATTTCGCAAACGCCGCTTGTTTTTTCCAATACGGAATCGCGACTTTGTTCCATTGCCAGTCGAGGACAGTGAGGAAATCCGGCGGCCACGGACACGTGACCCAGTTAGGCGACTTCGCCCCGGCGTGATCGCCCGGGCAGCCCGAAAACGTCGTCACCACCGGCACGCCGATCTTGCCGGCAAGCTTCACGGTATTTTGAAAAACCTGATGGTGATCGCCCGCGATTTTCTTGTCAGGGTGGAGCGGATTTCCGTGACACGAGAGCGAACTGATTTCCAGCCCGCTCGCGGCAACCGTACTTAGGAATTCCTCCAGCTTCGGCTTGCTGGCGAGTAACTCCGCGGGCTTGCAATGCGCATCGCCCGGGTAGGCACCTGTGCCGAGTTCGACGGTTTCGCAACCGAGACCGGCGATATGGGTGAGAGCTTTGTTGAGTGGGGAACTGCTGAGGATCGCGGAGAAAACGCCAACTTTCATAAGGCCGTCATTAAGTCGCCCGTTGCCTCCGCACTGTCGAGAAAAAACCTACGCCTTCGCCGAATCCTCACCGTCTTTTTTCTCGGGAAAAATCACAGAGAGCACCGTCGCGATCACCAGGATTCCCAACACCACCAACAACGAGATAGACGGATCGATCTTGATCGACTTCAAGCCATCCAGCCCAATCACGCCAAGATACGGAGGCAGACTCAGCAGCAGCAACTTCACGCCGACAAAGCTCAAAATGAAAATCAACGCCGGTTTCAGGTAGCGGAACTTTTGAATCAATGCAGCCAGGCAGAAGTAAAGCGCACGCAACCCGAGAATCGCAAAGATGTTGCTCGTAAAAACGATAAAAGGATCAGGCGTGATCGCGAACACAGCCGGGATCGAATCCACCGCGAAAACCAAATCCGTAATCTCGACCATGATCAGCGCCAGGAACAACGGGGTGATCGCCGCCTTGGCACGCAGCGTTCCGGCGGGCGGCGGGTCCATCACGTCGCGCCCGGTCACTGGATCTTTGCTGTAGGTCGGAGCCAATGTCCGGCGGGTCAAAAACTTTTGCCCGTCGTAAAATGTCGTCACATCGACCATGCGTTTCACCAATTTCACCACAGGATTATGCGATGGATCGCTGTGGCTCTCCACTAATGCCATTTTCAGCGATGTCAGGAGCAAAAACACACCGAAGATGATCAGGATCCACTGATACTTCATGATCAACTCGCCACCGACGCCGATCATCGTGCCGCGCATAATCAAAGCCCCGATGATGCCCCAGAAAAGCACGCGGTGTTGGTATTTTCCTGGCACCGCAAAAAAACCGAAGATCATCGCGATGACAAAAATGTTGTCCATCGCCAGCGACTTTTCGACCACATAGCCGGTCAAATACTGGACTGCCGCAGTCCATCCCATCACCTCGCCGTAAATAATCAGAGGAACCGTTGCATCCGTCGCCGCCAAGGGATTGAACATGCGGGTCGAGACCCCGAGGCCCAGCCAGTGGTTTTGATACGCCAGATACACAAATCCGGTGAAGGCCACCCCAAGGCTAAGCCAGATAGCGCTCCAAAAAATCGCTTCCTTCATGCCGACCTCATGCGCCTCGCGGTGAAACACCCCGAGATCCAACGCCAAAAACATCAGCACCAGTCCGATAACAAGACGTAGGCAACCCAGACAAAATCTCCCGCCGACGCAGCTTGAGCGAGAAGAGGTGGAATCGATAGAAAATCAGGCATATTTTAAGGTGTCGAACGCCCGTGTTTATCCGCTTTTTCGCCGAGCGCAAGCGGAACACGCCTGCGTCCTGAAGAAAAATCCCTCTACGCCACGTGCGCTTCCAGCGCCTCACGCGTGATCGCGTGATGTGCTCCGCAGCGCGGACAGTGAATGCGAATCGTCTGCTCGTCGCCAAAAAGTTCGTCACCCTGCTGGCGAAAAATCGGGGCCAGCACATCGAGCATACGACCCTGATTGCATCCGCACTCGAACCTCAAGCTGCGCGTTTCGAGGAGCGCGAGTTCCACATCGGTATCCAGTCTCAAAACCTGCTCGCGATCCAAGGCGGCCAGCCACTCAAGATCGCAATCTGGCTGAGCGGAAATCATCACGAGATCTTCGTCGCCGTGCCAAAAAAACCGCGCCGGACGTTGCTCGCTCTGGCGGTAAAACGTCTCCAGCGCACCCAGAAACGTGGTGTCCGCAAACTCCACCACACTGCGCCGCGGCGGCAGGTCGCCTTCAATTACGTCGGCATAAAACACGCTCGCCGCAATCTCACGAACGTCCTCTGTGAAAACATTCACAACGACCGAACCAAGGCGGTTGTCTCCCGCCGCAAAGAGGTTCATTTTCTCCGCCGCAAAATGCACCGTCCACGCACACGACTCGTTGCGCGGACGCGAGGCGCAGTGCAGCGCGATCCCGGCAAGCGCATCGCGCCCGAGCGCATCGCCGGCGGGCGGCAGCGAAATAACGCAGTCCAGGCGATGCAAATACCATGCGGCGAAGAGCTCGGAGAAATCGGCGCGCGCGACGAGCGCATTTTTCCCCCGGACAAAATACGTGCGGATTTCCAAGTCGGGTTCTTTCATTGTGTTGTGATTTTTTTGCACATGGCGGATGGTTTTTCGGCGAGAAGCCGGCGTCCCTGCGACAGAGCACGCGCGGCAAGCCGGCGTTTCTTTTTCGCAACGATCCGCGCCGCGCGATGGTCGGGAAGGTGTTCGGCAAATCGCGCACCAAGCAAGGCGAGATCATGCTGATTCCCAAGCGTGCCAGCAAGTGCCTCAGCGCGAGGAACGAACCACGCCCGAGTGGTCGAGGCAGGCAGGATGAGCGACTGATAGAGCAGTTCCTTGATGCGCTTGCGCCACTCGTGAAACAAAAAATCATCGCCGTCTTTCTCGCACATTTTCATCGTCCGGCGCGCCGAACGATACGTGCGCATCCATCCCTCCAGCAAAATCGAGTTGCCGGTTTTCTTGAGCCGCCAACCCGCCACCAAAGCACCAAGACGAAGCGCCGAAGCCTGAGCCGCGGGGATACTATCGGAGGCCGAGCCCTGCGTTTCACCGAGAGCAAGTTCGCTCACAAGCTGGCTGGCTTTTTCTTTGTGCAGCAAGTCCAAAAGCAGATCCCGAAGCACTTCGGTATCCCGCGAGGAGGAAAAATGCCCCTTCAACTCACGCGCCAAACGGTCGGCCTCTTTCAACGTGCGGGCCGGAATTTCTTTGTCGAGCAACGCCAAAATCGCCCGGAACTTTTTCATCCCCACGCGAATCTCGTGAATGCGATCCGCCTCACGCGAAGGCATCGCGCTCAAGTCCGCATTCACTCCGGCCATCAACCGCCGCAGAAGAACCAAGGCGGCGTCCGCTGACGCGGCGGGTTGTACACTCGGCACTTTCACGATCATGCCATTATCAATTGGCCGCGAGCGTAGTCGATGACGGTTTTGCGTTTTCTTTCCGTCGGCAACCGTGCAAAACGAACTCATGCCGACCCGCGATATTCTCCACCCTGCCGACCGTCTCGTTGCTGCCATGGAGCGAATCTATGGCTACCGCATGACGACGACCTCCGGCGGCAACCTTTCGATTCGCGAGGACGACGGCACCATCTGGATCACTCCCGCGCGCATCGATAAGGGAGCCCTTCGCCGCGAGGACATCGTAGCCATAGCACCTGATGGCACGGTCACCGGACGCCACAAGCCCTCGTCGGAATTTCCGTTCCACCGCCAAATCTATGCTGCGCGTCCCGAGTTGCACGGTATTGTCCACGCCCATCCCGTCGCGCTGGTGGCGTTCAGTATTTGCGGACGCGTGCCAGATACCCGCCTGTTTCCGAAAAGTCACGAGATTTGCGGACGAGTCGGTTTTGCACCGTATGCGCTGCCGGGAAGCGAACGCCTCGGCGAGAGCATCGCAGCCGTTTTTGCCGCAGGCTCGGATTGCGTGCTCCTCGAAAATCACGGCGTCGTTGTCGCGGCTGAGACATTCGAACGGGCGTTTGTGCGCTTCGAGACGCTCGAATTCACTGCCAAAACTCTCATTAAAGCGCAGGCGATTGGCGGAGCAAAAGTTCTTAGCGACGACCGTCTCGCCCTCGCCCGCCAACGTCTTGCTCGACCCGCCGAGTGGACTCCGGGCCCGGCGACATCCTCCGAACGCGCGCTCCGTCGCGAGCTCTGCGATTTTATCCGTCGCGGATACAAACAACGCCTTCTTATCAGTAGTCAGGGCACGTTTTCCACCCGCCTGCCGGATGGCTGTTTTCTCATGACGCCGGCAGGTGTTGATCGCGCCAGTCTCCAGCCAGAGGAGCTCGTGCTCGTGGGGCCGGAAGGCATCGAAGCGGGAAAAACCGCCAGCCGCGCCCTGCCGATTCACGCCGCCATTTACCGCGCGCATCCCTCGGTGCAGGCCATCGCCATGGCCACTCCGGTCAACTCCACCGCTTTCGCGGTTTCGGCCTCGGGTCTCGATACGCGCACCATTCCCGAAAGTTACATTTTCCTCCGCGATGTCGCGACCGTCCCGTTTGAGACCGTTTACGGCGCGCCTGAGGCTTTCGCCGCCCTTTGTCGCCCGGATTTCCCCATCAGCCTGCTCGAGCACGACGGCGTCATGGTTCTGGGAACATCGCTTTTGGACGCCTTTGACCGCCTCGAGGTGCTCGAGTCGACAGCGGAAGCCATTATCAACAGCCATCCCCTCGGCCCCGTGCGGCCAATGCCCGATGCCGTCATCGAGGAATTGATACAGGCATTTCTTGGCGGAAAAAAATAGCGCCCTTGTGCAATCAGTTGGAGTGTGCTTGATTGCGGGTCGAATGAAGTCCATCGCTGAGACCGAGGCGTCGCCGACGAAGTCTATCCTCAAGGATTTGGAGACGTTTCGTTCCCTGCTCAAAGCGTCCGTCAAGGCCTACTCAGCGCGTCTGGACGAAGAAATTGCCGCGGTGAGCACGCGCGTCGAAGCACTCGGCGAAGCGGAAAAACTCCCCGCCGGAAAGCTGCGCGACCTCCGCGACATGATGACCTTGTTGCGACACGTCGAGATCAAGCCCGAAAAGGGCCGCCGCAAGGATCTTAAAAAACTCGATTCCGTTGTGGGCGACCTCTCTCTTCTCGTCGAAAATTGGTAATCCCGGCGAATCCGTGTATCGTATGCAGTGAGAAAATATTTTGCCTTCGCCCTCCTCGCACTCGTAACCCACACCACTATGGCTGAAGAAAAAATCGTTGTCGGAGGAGGATGTTTCTGGTGCGTCGAGGCCATGTATCAAGGCCAACCGGGCATCGTTTCCGTTGTGAGCGGATATGCCGGCGGAAAAAATCCGAACCCGACTTATGACGACGTCTGCTCGGGACGCACAGGCCACGCCGAAGTCGTGGAGATCACCTACGACCCCGAAAAAATCGGCCTCGAAAAAATTATCAATCTCTTCTGGGATGCCCACGATCCCACGACGCTGAACCGCCAGGGAGCGGACTCCGGCACCCAATACCGCTCGATTATCGTCGCACGCAATGACGAAGAAAAAGCCCTCGCCGAGAAATCCAAAACCGCCGCCCAGTCGCGATTCAAAGATCCCATCGTCACCGAAATCATCACCGGCGCGGAATTTTTTTCAGCGGAGCCATACCATCAGGATTTCTACGAAAAAAATCCAGCCCACCCTTACAATCGCGCCGTCGTCACACCGAAGCTCGAGAAGTTCAAAAAAGCCACCGGCACGTAGTCTCCCACTTCCGCGACGCCAATGAAGGTTCCCTCGCGCGGCGCAGCCCATAATCCCGCCAACCGCTTCGAGCGCCTCGTCGTCGAGCTCGACGAGCCCGCCGAACGCAATCCCCGCACCCAGTTTCTCCGCGAGAATGCGCGCACCATCATTTCCCGTAACGACAGCCCCGACATCCACTTCAGCGCCAGCCTCAATCCCTACCGCGGCTGCGAACACGGATGCTCCTACTGTTACGCACGCCCCTATCACGAATACCTCGGCTTTTCGTCAGGGCTCGATTTTGAAACGCGAATTGTCGTGAAAGAAAACGCAGCCGCGATTCTCCGCGAAACCCTCCTCTCCCCAAAATGGAAACCCGAGGTGCTCGCCATGAGTGCCGTGACGGATTGTTACCAGCCCGTCGAACGCGGCCTCCGCGTCACGCGCGATTGCCTCGCCGTGCTGGCCGAGTTCCGCAACCCCGTCGGCATCATCACAAAAAACCATCTGGTCACGCGCGACATTGATCTCTTGAGCGAGCTCGCCGCACACGACGCCTGCGCCGTCCATGTGAGCGTGACCACGCTTGACTCCGAGCTTGCTCGCCGCATCGAGCCCCGCGCGTCCCTGCCCGCTCATCGCCTCGATGCCATTTCAAAACTCAGCGCAGCCGGCATTCCGACCGCCGTCGTGCTCGCTCCCATCATCCCAGGCCTTAACGATCACGAGATTCCCGCCATCCTCCATGCCGCCCGCGAAGCCGGCGCTACCCGTGCGGCCTACACCGTTCTCCGCCTCCCCCACGCCGTGAAGGAAATTTTTTCGTCTTGGCTCGAAGAACACGTTCCCGGCAGCCGTGAAAAAATTCTCAATCGCATTCGCGATCTCCGCGGCGGCGACCTCAACTCGTCGGCTTTCGGCGAACGCTTCCGTGGCACCGGCTTTTGGGCGGAGCAGATTCGCACCCTGTTTAGAAAATCCCGCGACCGGGAAAATTTCTCCCCCACCCCGTTCGCTTACAATGCAGCCGCCTTCCGACGCCCGCCGGAGGCTCAACTCTCGCTTTTCGACAACTGACTCAAACTCGGGGCCTTTACCGCGATCACAACCGGCGTTCCGATTTTGACGATCTCGAAAAGCTTCACCGCCACCTCGCGCTTGAGCCGAATGCAACCGTGGGACGCGGCGTGTCCGGGGATATAGCCCACGTGGAGTCCTACCCCCGTGTTGGTCAGGCGCATCCAATACGGCATTTTTGCAGGCACAAAATTGCCACCTTCCGGAACAACGTCCGTCCGCGTATCGGCGTCTGCCACCAAAACCGTCCCGGTCGCGTCCACAATCTTGCCATACAAATTCGAGCCGTAGTCCTTCTGCTTACCCATGATTGTGTAAGATCCCGCCGGCGTCGGGTGTGAT
>Ga0209490_10001272_pt1 | contig 24578 bp, 25 predicted proteins | sample MAT06_FD_187209 | JGI IMG/M metagenome (GOLD analysis project Ga0209490, IMG submission 187209) | Freshwater microbial communities from Lake Fryxell liftoff mats and glacier meltwater in Antarctica - MAT-06 (SPAdes) (version 2) | ecosystem: Environmental > Aquatic > Freshwater > Ice > Liftoff... | reverse complement strand
TTGATGTTAGTGGAAACACTCCTATTGAAATGAAAGGAAGAGTACCTGCAAGAAGTGTAGTAATACCTGGCAGCTTTACCAAACAATTTAATGCAGGCGCTTACCAAGTAAGTTGTGCATTAATAATCGGACAAAGAAAAACAAGTACAGATTTAAAAACAAGTTTGAATGATGCGCTGAGAGATTTTAATGTGAGCGTTTAAATCATGACTCAAACTAAATATCATCAACAGCAATTATACAATGGTTTTGTAATTAGTTTAGCTGGAGCAATTTTGTTTTCTACAAAAGCCATTTTTGTAAAACTTGCTTTTAAAGAAACTGGAGTTGATGCTGTTACCTTACTTACATTGAGAATGCTTTTTGCTTTGCCATTTTATCTTTTGGCAGCATGGTTCTCTAGAAGTGACGATAATACAAAACCACTTTCAAAATCATACTGGGGATGGATTATTGCAATGGGAATTTTTGGCTACTACCTGAGTAGCCTTTTTGATTTTATTGGCTTACAATATGTATCAGCCGGATTAGAACGTTTGATACTTTTCCTCTATCCTACTTTTGCAGTTTTAATAAACACTTTTTTATTTAAAGCAGCATTAAGTAAAACTCAAATCATTGCCTTAACACTTACTTACTCCGGAATTGGACTAGCTTATTTCTCAGAAATAAAAATTCTTGAGCAAAACCCACAATTTGTTTATGGTTCTTTTATGATTTTCCTTTGTGCCATTACCTACTCTTTTTATTTAGTAGGAACTGGTAAATTGGTGCATAAAACAGGCGCTACAAGGTATACAGCCTATGTAATGTTAGCAGCAACTGTTGGAATTTTTATCCATTATTTAGCAACTCACTCTATAAAAGGTTTGCATCTAACTCCACAACTAACTTGGTACGCAATTGCACTTGCAATTATTGCAACGGTTATTCCATCATTTTTAATAAGTAATGGGATGAAAAAGATAGGAAGTAATAATGTTTCTATAATAACGAGTATTGGTCCTGTTTCTACTATTATTCAAGCCTATATTTTTCTTGGTGAAAAAATAACACCGCTGCAAATTGCAGGCACCATACTTGTAATGAGCGGGGTAATATTAATTGGATGGAAGTCTAGAACAATAGATTTAGGTAACAATTAATTATTTGTTACTACTGAAAAAGAAGCCAAATCTAACTCTCTAATAATATTTGGAATTAGTAAGAAATCCTTCGACTTATCTAAGAAATAATCAGCTCCCATATTTAAACATTCTCTTTTATAACTCGAAATAGTAGTATTGGTTAATACAATAAAAATTGGTTGTGTAATTTTCATATTTCTCACTTTACTCATCATTTGAATACCGGTTAACCGTGGTAAATTAATATCCAAAATAATAATAGAAGGAAAACTCTCTTTAAACTGTAATAATGCTTCTAAAGCTGAACTAAAACATTTTACTTTTTTATTTAAATCGGAATTAGTTAATAAATCAGTTAATCTTTATAAAACATCATAAGAGTCATCTACAATTAATATATCGGTATTACATGAACACATATTTACCTTGTTTAAGGTCAAAAAAAAGCTTTGCAGACTAGTCTACAAAGCTTTAGTAGTTTGCACTACTAATTTGGCCATTGGATATTAGATTTTAACTATCTGCTACTTTTTCAGTAACATAAAATAAATATAGAATTCAATTTTGGAGTAAAAAACGGTGATTTCACTATTTTTTTGTAGTGATTTCACTACAAAAGCCTGTTTTCCATAAAATACTTGACTAATCCCGAATTGGTTCGGATGTTCATTTTATCTAAGATTCGTATACGGTAGGTACTAATAGTATTTCCACTTAACGACAATGCCTCACCAATTTCAGCAATTGTTTTGCCTTGAACAATCATCCTCAAAACTTCGAATTCTCTATCGGAAAGTTGTTCATGAGGAAGCTTATTACTGTAAGATTCTAGTGAACCAGCTAATACTTCTGCTACTTTACTTGTAATATACTTTTTACCAGATAAAATTTGTTGCACAGCAGTTACTAATTCATAAGGAGCGCTTTCTTTTGTTAAATATCCAGAAGCACCTGCCTTAATTGCTCTTACGGCATATTGTTCAGGAGCATGCATACTAAGCATTAATACGGGAACAAGCGGAGCATGAATTTTTATTTGCTTTAGCACTTCAATACCAGAATACCCTGGCATACTAATATCAGAAATAATGATATCCCATTTTTCATTTACTGCTAGCTTTAATAAATCAGCAGAATCTGAAACATCTTTAATTTCAGCAAAAGGTAAAGATTCGAGTAATATTTTCTTTAGCCCCTCTCTAATTAAACTATGATCATCTGCAATTAAAATTCGCATTGTAGTAACTTAACATTTGATATTGAATAATATAGCCAAAGGTAGTAAAATAATTTTTGTTGTTATATTATTAAACAACTAATAAACTACACCCACGCAAATCAGCATTATCTAATCGGCCTAAAACTTCAAAACTACCATCAACATAAACAATACCAATATCATCAGTAGCAATGAATGAACAGCTATAAATATTTGCCAAATCAATAATTTGCAAAATACCAGTACCAGAGGTTGATATTAAAAAAGGATCGTCTTCACTCCTAACAAATACTTTCATCCAAGGTGGACAAATATACTTACCATCGCCACAAGAATATGCTTGACTCATTAGTTCTGTCATACCATATTCTGCATGAATTTTATCAACTCCAAAACGATCTTTTAAAATACCATGTAATTCTTTTTTGGTAAGTTCTTTACCTCTACCCTTCATCCCTCCAGTTTCCATTACTTTTGTATGCTTTAATTGTTGGGGAAATTTTTTAGAAAAATCTAACAAAGCAAATGTTACTCCTAATAAAAGCGTTTTCTGGCCTTGAGCTTCTAGTGGCTTTAGTATATCATTTAGCTCTTGAAAATTGTATAAGTAAAACCCACTTTTAGGATGGCCGCTTTTTATAATCATTTTCTCGGCCATATACACCAAAGAAGAATTTTCTCTTTCTAAATATGCCGGCAATAAAGCTAAAACACACCATTCATTAATATCTCCATAAAAAAGCTCAAATGCCGCTTCAAACGATTGCTCATACAATCCTAAACTTTTCACTAAATGTCTACTAGTTTGAGTTCTAGTTGTTCCACTACTTTCAAAAATCTTTTCTGGTTTAAATTCACCCGTTTTAACATCCATTTCTTTAAAAAATGCTATAGGCAACGAAGGGATCGATTGAGGAATCTTTTCAAATTGCTGGTTCGGGTGAATCAAATTCACCCAATTCCGATAAACTAGGTTATTTTTATACTGATAATCATATAATTGGGCACAATATTGATTAAAATGTACAGCTGAGCCTGAAAAAATATTGTTAATATCAATTAAATCCACAGTGGTGTATTGTATTGTTTTGACTAAATTTGATAAAGAGAATAAAATATAATGAAAGCAAAAATATTGATACTACTGACAATTGGCAGTTTTTTTTATAGTTGTAGTAAGGATACCTTTACAAGCAAGCCCCAAATAACTTTTAATAATGTTAGTTCAACTGTTTTAACTCAAGGAAATATTGTAACATTTACAATTGATTTTACCGATAAAGAAGGAGATGTTCAAGATACTTTATGGGTTCAGAAAATATCACGCACTTGTCCTACTACATTAGGTGTACAATTTACAAGCAAAAATAAAGTTCCCAATTTTGCACCAACGTCTAATTTAAAAGGCAAAATGGAAATTAGCTTTGTTTATAATGGCAATGTTTCAGGAATAGCTTCTATTATTGGATGTAGCAATAGGAATGACACTTCATTTTTTAAATTTTGGCTAAAAGACAAAGCTCAAAACAGAAGTGATACTATCAGCTCGCCAAATATTATTTTGATCCGATAAGTGATTTTGAGGGACTTTATAAAATCAATTTTATTTAGTAATATTTTTTACGGTATCTGTGCAATAGCACTCTGTATTGAAACATCTTTTCAGCAACAAATTCCAATTTTACACCCATTATTTTATTGCATCATTTTTGGTGTTACCATTTTATACTATACCTACGCGTACATAAATGAAAATAGTGAACTAAGCCTGAATGCTAATGAAAGATCCATTTGGTATTTTGAAAAAAGAAAAATATTCCCTTTTACTCAAACATTGTTATTTGTTTTAACTCTACTATCGATTGGTTTACTATTTCAGCAAAAAATAATTGATGTTGGTCTTATCGATTTTAAAACTTGGCTATTGTTGTTGGTTTTTCCTTTACTTGCATTACTATATTATGGAAATTCTATTAATGGAAAAGGGTTTTACACTTTAAGAAAATTTGGGTTATTAAAACCGTTTTTTATTGGACTAGTTTGGGCAGGTACTGTTTCAATTACACCCATTTTCTTTTATGAGTTAACCCATAAAAGCAATTATGTTTTTCAACCTATTACATTATTTCTGGTTATAAAAAACTGGCTATATATTTCAGTACTCTGTATACTATTCGATTTTAAAGATTATGCAACTGATCATAATTTAGAATTAAAGACTTTTATAGTTCAACTTGGACTTCGTAAAACCCTATTTAGCGTGGTTTTTCCAATGGCCATAGGTAGTTGGAGCATCTTTATTTCATTGGCTTTAGCCAAACATTTCCCCCCTACACGAATACTATTTAACAGTATTCCTTTTGTATTGTTAATAATTGTTAGCTACTCAATGCAACAACGTAAATCAATTCTCTATTATCTTGCAATCATAGACGGACTTATGCTGGTAAAAGCAGTTTTTGGAATTATCAGTATGCTCCTTACAAAATAATAAATTATGGCAAAAACTAAATCAGCACAATCGAAACCAGTAACTACCAAAACTTCAATGGAGTTTTTAAAAAATTACATAAATACTCCTTCCCCTGTTGGTTTTGAAAGTGGTGGACAGAAATTATGGATGAATTATATATCCCCTTTTGTAGATACAATGTTTACAGATCCATATGGAACAGCAGTTGGTGTTATTAATCCCGATGCCCCTTTTAAAGTAGTAATTGAAGCTCATGCCGATGAAATAAGTTGGTTTGTTAACTATATAAACGACCAAGGATTAATCTATTTAAAAAGAAATGGAGGGGTAGATCATCAAATTGCACCATCAAAAAGGGTATGGATTCATGGAAAAAAAGGTCTGGTTAAAGCTGTTTTTGGATGGCCAGCTATACATACCCGTTTGAGTAATCCAGAGCAAAAAGAGCCAATTCCAAAAATTGAGAACCTTTGCTTGGATTGTGGTGCTAGAAATAAAAAAGAAGTTGAATCATTAGGAATACATATAGGATCTGTAGTTACTTATGAAGAAGGTTATGAAGAATTGGCATATGATTTTTTAATTGGAAGGGCTTTTGATAATCGTGTTGGTGGGTTTATGATTGCCGAAGTTGCGAGACTTCTGAAAGAAAATAAGAAAAAATTGCCGTTTGGATTATACGTAGTAAATGCTGTACAAGAAGAAATAGGTTTAAGAGGGGCTGAAATGATTGCAAGAAGAATCAAACCAAATATTGCCATTATAACAGATGTTACGCATGATACCAATACACCAATGATTAGCAAAATTATTGAAGGTGATATTCAATGTGGTAAAGGCCCTTCTTTAGCCTTTGCTCCAGCAATTCATAATAAATTACTATCACTAGTTGAAGATGTTGCTACAAAAAACAAGATCCCAGTTCAAATGCGAACACTTAGCAGAAGTACAGGAACCGATACCGACAGCTTTGCCTATGCCAATGACGGATGTCCATCTGTATTGATTTCCATCCCATTAAGGTATATGCATACTACTGTAGAAATGATTCATAAAAAAGATATTGAAGATACAATTAAGCTCATGTATGAAACATTGCTAACGCTTACACCAAAGACCAATTTAAAATACTTTTAAACATTCCACCCCTAAATGTGGTTAATTTATTGAGGTTTAATCACTTGAAATTTATCAAAAACGGTAATTTTACTTATATATGAGTCAACCTGAAAGAAGAAAAATAAATATAGCAATACTCGATCTATACCAAGGCGTTGCTAATCAGGGGATGCGCTGTATTAGAGAAATTATTGAGCAATGGGGTAATTCTGGAAATTATGATGTGAGTTACAAAGAGTTTGATGTTCGTCTAAAATTGGAAATCCCGTCCATTGAATTTGATATATTCATTTCGAGTGGCGGACCTGGATCACCATTAGAAGAAGATGAATCTAAGTGGGAGAAAAAATATTTCAACTGGTTAGAGTCTGTTGAACACTGGAATAATCAATCCATCAATTTTCCAAAAAAACATGTATTTTTTATTTGTCATAGTTTTCAATTAGCTGCTAGATATTACCAGATTGGAAATGTTTGCAAACGCAAATCAACTGCGTTTGGAGTTTTTCCAATTCATATGTTAGAAGATGGAAAAAACGAATTAGTATTTGAAGGCTTAAATGATCCATTCTATGGAGTTGATAGTAGAGACTATCAATTAATTGAACCTAATCATAATCGAATTAGAGAAATGAGGGGTAGTATTTTAGCAATAGAAAAACATAGACCACATGTTCCTTTTGAAAGAGCAATAATGGCGGTGAGATTCAATCAGTATTTTTTAGGAACTCAATTTCATCCAGAAGCAGATGCAAATGGAATGGCCATGTATTTACAAAGAGAAGACAAGAAACAAACTGTAATTGAAAACCATGGCGAAGCAAAATGGAAAAGCATGGTAGAACATTTGCAAGACAAAGAAAAAATATTGTGGACACACAATCACGTTCTTCCAAACTTTTTAAATAATGCTGTAGAAGAGCTAGTAGAAGCTTACTCATAAAAAATAAATCATGATTGCATCAATACGAAGAGCATTTAATCATTCTTTTACTGAAGAAAAATATAAAGCTTATTTGGATGAATTAAACTCTAAACATCCTAGTGCAATTGAATTTAGAGTAGCAGAAACTCCCATTTTTATTGATAAGCCTTTTACCGAAAAAATGCTTTCCGCTTGCGAAGCAATAGTTGATGTAATTGTACAACCCGATTTTATAACTCAAAGCAATAAAGCAATTCCAAGTAATGTAAATGTACCTGGCGAAAGCGCACATACTCATTTTATTGCTTTTGATTTTGGTATATGCGAAAATGCCCATGGACAATTAGAGCCTCAATTAATTGAAATGCAAGGCTTCCCTACCCTATTTGCTTATCAAATTTGGCATGAACAAATTACTAGAAAACATTTTTCAATCCCGAATAATTTTAGCGCTTATTTAAGTGGTTTTAATCAAGAAACTTATACTCAACTTTTAAAAGAAATTATAGTAGGAAATTATAAAGTAGAAGAAGTTGTTTTATTGGAGATACTTCCACATCATCAAAAAACAAGAATCGATTTTTATTGTACTACCGATTATATTGGAATCGCTGTTATTTGCTTAACTGAACTAATTAAAGAAGGAAAAAATATTTTTTATAAGAAAGATGATCGACTAATTCAAATAAAAAGAATTTATAACCGAATTATTTTCGACGACTTACAACAACAAGAACAGACCATCCAAGAAAAAGGAAAATTATTATTGGAAGAATTAAATGTAGAATGGATCACACATCCTAATTGGTTTTACAGAATAAGTAAGTTCACTCTCCCATTCATTCATAATCCTTATGTTCCTGAAACCAAATTCTTAAACGAGATTATTACACTGCCTGACGACTTAGAAAACTATGTATTAAAGCCATTGTTTTCGTTTGCAGGACAGGGTGTTGTAATAGATGTTACTAAAGAAGATATTGAAAAAGTGATCGATCCAGAAAACTGGATATTACAAAAAAAGGTAAAATATGCTGCAATAATTGAAACTCCAGAAGAGCCGGCAAAAGCTGAAATACGAATTTTTTATTTTTGGAAAGATGGAGCATCTAGACCAGTTGCTACAAATAATTTGGCCCGTTTAAGCAAAGGCAAAATGATTGGTGTTAGATATAATAAAAACAAAGAATGGGTAGGTGGAAGTTTGGCTTATTTTGAACAATAATTATTGTAACAATTGAATCAATTGATTTAGTTGAGTTTCCGTATTAAATGCATGCAATGTAATTCGTAATCTTTCTTTATTTTTTACCACTGTTGGATATAATATTGGCCTTACATCTATTTGAGCATCTTGTAAGTTTTTAGCTAATTGTTTTACTTCACTATTTCCTGGCACAATTACAATTTGTATAGGAGTAAAAGATATTAGTTTATCATATTTAATTGAAGCGTTTTGAAATTGATTAACCAATAAATTTATTAGAGTCCGTTCTTTTTTTAAAACTGGAAATAGCTGATACGATTTTTTAATTGCTGCTAAAGATACGGGAGGTAATGCAGTAGTGTAAATAAAACTTTTTGCAAAATTTATTAAATAATTTCTAAGCAGCAAAGAGCCAAGAACCACAGCACCATGGCACCCTAAAGCTTTTCCAAAAGTATGGATTCGAGCAAAAATATATTGTTGCAAATTATTACACTGAACTAACCCTTCACCTAAATCACCTATTACACCAGTTGCATGAGCTTCATCAACTATCAAATGAGCTTTGTATTTATTGATTAATTGTATTAGCGCTAATAAATCTGCTTGATCTCCGTCCATACTAAAAACCGACTCTGTTACAACAAATATATTACCAGTTGCCTGAGCCATTTTCTTTTCTAAATCATTTAAATCGTTATGTGCAAAGGAAAATGATTGAGCAAATGACAAACGGATTCCATCTCTTATAGAAGCATGACTCAAATAATCGTAAAAAATTGTATCGCCGCGTTGAGGCACACTCGATAATAAACCAATATTTGCATCGTATCCCGAATTAAAAATCAAAGCTGCTTCGGCATCATGAAACTGTGCAATTTTTTTTTCTACTTCTTCAATTAATTCATAATTACCAGAAAGCAATCTCGACCCCATTGATCCGTGATTTAAATCATTTGCGCTGTTGTTTAATAGTTGATTAGTTGCAATTCCCAAATAATCGTTTGAACTAAAATCAATTTTATTATCAGGTAATTTTAACTGCCTAAATGCATTATCAGCTATTCGCTCATTTATCTTTTTCGAAAGAAAATCGTTGTTATACATAATTCAAAAATAACTAAAACCTCGTTATTGTAAATTGGCATTTTTGAATGTAGATTGCATGTTAATCGAAGAATCTATGAAAGATGAATTATCACAACATACAAAAAATATATTGGGACTTAAATTACCAACTGATCCAAGGTGGGTAAACTTAACAGCAATATCATTAGAGGCCATTTTAACTGATCATGCTTATTGTGAACAGAAGGCTGCACTAACCTGCATTTCATTAATTCAACGTTATTCTGACCGTAAAGAATTGGTTCAAGAATTAGCTCCCATTGTTACCGAAGAATGGGGTCATTTTAGATTGGTATTAGCAGAATTAGAAAAAAGGAACCTGACATTTGGCAAACAAAGAAAAGATGAATATGTAAACAGGCTTCTACTGTTTCAAAAAAAGGGTGGACATATAGATGATAGAATGCTAGATCAGTTATTAACAATGGCATTAATAGAAGCAAGAAGTTGCGAGCGATTTAAAAGATTAAGTGAAGGATTAAAAGATAAATACTTACAATCGTTTTATAGAAAATTTATGGAAAGTGAAGCAGGGCATTATACCCTTTTTATCAATTTAGCAGACACTTATTTACCTAAAGAAAAAGTAAGAAAAAGATGGAAAGAGTGGTTGGATTACGAAAAAGAAATTATAAATGATTTAGCTGTAAGAGGCGATCGTGTTCATTAATAAGTTTTAATTTTTTAAAAGAACATAAAAAAACCTCTCGTTTTTCACGAGAGGTTTTTTGCTATTTAAATAGAGGATATTAAAGTTCTTGAACTCTAAACTCAACTCTTCTATTTGCAGTTTTACCTTTTGCTGTTTTATTGTCACCTATTGGCTTAGAACTTCCAAAACCTTCAGTTAATAATCTAGCTGCAGCAATCTTTTTAGAGAACAAATAAGCTTTAACCGAATTTGCACGCTTCAATGATAATGGATTGTTGATTTTATCAGAACCAGTGATATCAGTATGTCCATCAACATATAGTTTTAAAGAAGGATACTCGTTCATGGCCTTAACAACTTTCTCTAATTCTACTTTAGAAGGTTTAGTTAATACAGAGCTTCCAGTTATAAACAATACTTTCTTATTATCAAAATTATATTGTTTACCTAATTCAGGACAACCATTGTTTTCAACAGTTCCTTTAACTGTAGGACACTTATCTTCTTCATCATTTACAGTATCACCATCAGTATCAGGAATAGGACAACCTTGGTAACGAGCTAAACCTGGAACTGTAGGACACTTATCTTCTTCATCATTAATACCATCTTTATCGGTATCAGGAATAGGGCAACCTTGGTATTTAGCCAATCCTCTAACCGTTGGACACTTATCGTTCTCGTCATTAATACCATCACCATCAGTATCTGGTACTGGACATCCTTGGTATTTAACAACACCTGGAACTGTAGGACATTTATCATTTTTGTCTAAGATTCCATCTCCATCAGTATCTTTTTCAATTACTGGAGGAGGAGGAGGTGGTGGTGGCACAACAAGAACTGGCACTGGCTTATCTTTTAATGGAGAAGCAATTCCAATTGAATATCCCATATGATTCACAGCTAAATTTGATATTGCTGATTTGTAAAACATGTTGGTATTAATAAAAGTTCCTTCACCTATATTAATTTGCAAACCCAATCCAGTATTACCCTGAGCAGCAAAATAAGTACCTCCATACATAGAGGCACCAACACCTAAAGTAATGTATGGAACTACAACGTACTTGTCTGTAAGTAATTTGATGTTAATATTAGCATCGGCTTCAAGTAAGAATTTGTCATTAGACGATGAACTAACTCCAGATTTTGGATAAAATGGATATTTCGTAAAGTTTCCACCTAAACTACCCATAAAATCAATATTCTCAGTGAGCCCTTCAAAATATTGAATTGCTAAACCAGGTGTCATTTCACTGATTTTAGCCCACTTATTATTAGACAATACAGATGAAAGAGATGTTTTACTGATTCTGTCAGCTGTGAACATATCATTCATAAAAAAAGATATCCCTAAAGAAGGTCTTTTTTTGTAGCTTACTGGAGTTTGAGCAAAACTAGCTGTTGAAAGTCCAATAAGTATTAAAGAAAACAAAAATTTCTTCATAAACAGTTTTTTATTAATTATTACAAAAATACATGTAGAAATTGAATTTCTGAAATTATGTTAACTTTATCTTTTACTTTTTTAGTACTTTTTGGGGGGCTCAATTACCTCTAACACCACTTTTGTGAGTCCGGCATTTATAAAATCAAGCTTTTTTGCTGCTAAACGGCTTAAATCTATCACCCTGCCCTTTTTTTTCATAGCCGGATGCATTCTGTCATTGATTCGAACAATAACCGTTTTCCCATTTTTAAGGTTAGTTACCCTAACCCAGGTATTTAATTTTAAATTATTACTAGCCCCCGTAAGCTTGTTATTTCTATATATTTCTCCAGTGGCTGTTTTAGTGCCATCTAAATTAAAACTATAAAAACTCGCAATGCCTTTAACTAATTTTCCTGTAACTATTACAGAATCTACCTTATCAATCAGATCGACACCTAAAATAGTACTATCGATCTTAATAATATTATTGTCGAGATGGCCAATTGTTTTAAAAGTATCAATTTGTACTAAAAAAGAAAATAACCAAAAAATTGAAAATAATATTTCATAAAAATTAAACATATTAAAATAAATTAAATACAAAATTGATTTCAAGAAAGACATAGCCAAATACTATGCCATTTGCTATAATAACAACAAAATATGTATTAATAAATTAATATAATATTGATAACCAATTACTTACAAAATAAATATTTATATTTTGTAGTTTAATCTTACTAAATATCTGTTACTTCAACAACAGCATTAAGATTCAACGCTCCATGAATATGTGGGAAAACTTCATTAATTGAACCGGCAAGTTCATAAATTAGTGGCCTATCTATCTTTTCTTTATCAATTTTTAGCTTTACAAGTCCCTTTACACCCTCATAATAGCGTTCTAATACACCTGCAACTTGGTCAATTGTACTACAATGAATAAATCCCTCTTCGGAAAGTGTGTCAGATGCATATTGACCTGATATCAATGCATTATCCCAATTTTTTTTGGTAGTAATATGATAAATAAATTCAGTGTTCATACTCAAGTTTTATAAAATCCTCTTAATCCGCTGATCTAATAACATCAAATCGGTTATAATTATTGCAGTAACCGCCTCCAATACAACTGGCGCCCGCAATGCTATGCAAAGGTCGTGCCTACCTTTTATAGAAAAAGTTTCCATTTGATTAGATTCTGCATTCCATGATTGTTGTTCTTTTGGGGTAGATGATGTTGGTTTAATAGCTATTCGAAAAGCTAACTCATTACCATTTGTTATTCCGCCTACAATTCCGCCGGCGTGATTTGAATCTGTTTTACCAGACTTATCTATAATTGCATCATTGTGTTCAGTTCCAAACATTTTAGCTGCCGCAAAGCCTGTTCCAAATTCTATTCCTCTAACTGCAGGAATAGCAAAAACAGCGTGACTAATTAGTGATTCTACTGAATCAAAAAAATGTTCACCCAACCCAACTGGCAGTCCATTCACTTTACATTCAACAATTCCACCAACACTATCTTTTGCATCAATTGCTTTTTGTAATCCTAATTCAATATCAGCTTCTCCTCCTATTTCTTTTATAGTTGCAATTGCTTTTACTCCTACATCATCTAATATCTTTTTGGCAATTACACCTGCAGCAACCAAACAAACTGTTAATCGTCCACTAAAATGTCCACCGCCTCTATAATCTTGATAACCTCCAAACTTTACATGTGCAGTAAAATCTGAATGTCCAGGTCTTGGTATAGCTCTTTGCTTTTCATAATCACCACTTCGAGTATTATTATTTTCGAACAATATTGTTATAGGAGCTCCTGTTGTTTTGCCATTAAAAATTCCACTTTTAAAAATAGGCAAATCATCTTCTTTTCTTGGGGTAGTTCCTTTTTGCAATCCTCCTTTTCTTCTTTCAATATCAATTAAAAAATCGGTAACATCAATCGGAAGTCCTGCTGGGCAACCATCAATAACTACTCCAACACTTTCACCATGCGACTCACCAAAAATGTGAATTCTGAATAATTGACCGAATGTATTCATTGATTGACTTGATATTTAAAAATTAAGTTACATTAAATTTATCACTCTACAATTACTCCAAGTTTTTGCAGATGCAAATAAAAATTAGGATACGATTTATTAATAGCTTCTGCATCTTCAATAACTACATGACCTTCTGTTCTCAAAGCTGCAATAGCACAAGCCATTGCAATTCTATGATCATGTCTCGAATGAACAGTTGTTGAATTAATTGTTCTATCTGCCAAACCCTTTACTAACATCAAATCATCTTGCAAATTAATTTCAACTCCAAGCTTTGCAAACTCTTGCTGTAAAGTTATTCCTCTATTACTTTCCTTGTGCTCCAATCTATTAACACCTTCAATTACTGTAGTACCTTCGCAAAAAGTCGCTAAAGCAACTAATGGAGGAAATAAATCCGGACAATCAGTTGCATTAAAATGAAAAGCTTTCAATTTTGAATTTCCAACTTCAATTTGATTTTCGGCAATAGATAAAACACAACCACTATCTATCAATGCTTTTAATATTGCTTTATCAGCTTGAGTTGAAAAAACATTTAGTCCTTCAACAATAATATTCCCTGCAATAGCACCTGAAACTAATAAAAAAGCAGCTCCACTCCAATCGCCCTCAACCTTGTATTTTATATGAGTATTTTTATTTTCGTATTGATTTGATTTAAATGTAAAAGTTTCATAGTTAGAATTAAACACTTCATAGCCAAAATGGTTCATCACTTGAAGTGTAAGATCTATATATGGCTTGCTCTTTAAATTCTTTACTTTTATATGAACATCATTTGCACCTGATGCACCATAAGCCATTAATAAACCTGTTAAAAACTGAGAACTTAAAGATCCATCAATAACAATATTAGCAGGTTTTAAAGGTCCTTTTATTTTGATTGGAAGCTTCCCGTTATTCGATTCTATTTCAATACCCAATTGAGGAAATATTTCGTCGAAAAAATTCATAGGCCTACTCAACAAACTTCCAGAACCATATATTATTAATTGTTTATTACTTAATGCTGCTAATGGTGCAAACATTCTTATACCCAAGCCACTTTCACCACAATTCAATTCATTTGAAATGGGCATTATACCATTTGAATGAATAATAATAATTCCGTTATTTTCGCGGTTTATTGTAGCACCTAAATGCTGAATAACATCAAGAGCAGCAAGATCATCATTACTAATACCCGGATTACTAATTTGAGTAGTGCCATTATGTAATAATGCAGCAGCGCAAGCCCTTTGCATACTACTCTTACTTGCAGCTGAAAGTATAGTTCCTTTAATAATTGCTGGATGAATAGTTACTTGCATTGCTGTGCCGAACCTGATTTTAAAATTTTTTAAAAATGTCTTGTAGTTGAACCAATAATAAAGGTTGAACTACTGCCTTTCCAATTTTTTCGAGAAGTATATAATTAATCGAAATATTTTCTTTTTTCTTGTCTTTCAACAATACTTTAAACACTTTTTTTGCATCAAAGCTTGCAATTGTTGGTAATCCATACTTATTTAATAAAGCAACAACAGCTTCAGCATTTTTAAAAAACTTTAATTCTGTAGATATCAATGAAGCATAAGTCATACCTATGCTAATAGCTTCACCATGACTCAACTCATACATATTTTCTATTGCATGCCCTATTGTATGTCCAAAATTAAGTAGCTTTCTATCTCCATTCTCAAACTCATCATTCACAACTACTTTCGCTTTCAACATTGCGTTTTTCTGAATCAATTTTGAAAGAAGTACAATATTTTTTTGATATACTTTTATATTACTCAATTCCAGTTCTTTAAACATTGCTGCATCTTTTATACAAGCATGCTTAATAATTTCTGCAAAACCATTTTGCCACTCATTGAGCGGTAAAGTTTTAAGCAATGAATAATCATAAATTAAAAAAGAAGGTTGGCGAATTAGTCCCACCATATTTTTATACAACCCCACATTAATTCCATTTTTACCACCAATTGCAGCATCTACCATTGCCAATACTGTTGTAGGAATAAATCCAACATCAACTCCACGTAAATATATGCTTGCTATATATCCTGTAATATCTGTAATAACTCCACCACCAAATCCAACTAAAACTGTTTGCCTATCCGCACCCATTGCAATCAACTGATCAATTACAACATCAACGGTTTGCTGAACTTTGTATCGTTCACCTGGCTTTAAAACAATGGTGTTCCAGTTTTTTAATTTTTTTTGATGTGCCGCAAAAACATGCTCATCAGTAATAATGATGGTTTTCTCTCTTGTAACAATTTTTTCGAGATGAGAAATGTTAGCATCGAAAAAGAACTTAGTTGCCTTAGTTGAAAACTGAATTGATTTGGTAATCATAAACTATTTATTCATGACTTTATTTTGATGATTAATGCTTTCCATATGCACTGCATCAAAATATTTAGTAATAAAATCCTTACTTAAACCCAATTGATCTCCTTTTACAAAAGCTCTTTCTAAAATGGCATTCCAACGATTGGTTTGTAAAATGGTAATATTATTCTCCTTTTTATATTCACCAATTTTATCTGCTACTTTCATTCTTTGGCCCAACAATTGCATTAACTCATCATCTAATTGATTTATTTGAGAACGCATTTTTTCCATATTGGCATGCAATTCTTCTGAATCAATATCTTCACTTCGCCAAATTATTGAATTGATTAATTCTCCTAATTTTTCGGGAGTAACTTGCTGTTTGGCATCGCTCCAAGCATTGTCTGGATCAATATGACTCTCAATAATTAAACCATCAAAATCGAGATCAATTGCTTTTTGAGCAACATCTAATAATATATCTCTTCTTCCACAAATATGAGATGGGTCGTTAATTAATAACATACCTGGATTGCGGCGTTTCATTTCAATAGCTAAATGCCACATAGGTGCATTTCTATATTCGGTGTTGCCATAAGAACTAAATCCACGATGTATTAAACCTATATTTTTAATCCCCGCTTTTGCTACACGTTCTACGGCACCTATCCACAATTCGAGATCAGGATTAATTGGGTTTTTAATTAAAACAGGAACATCTACTCCCTTTAAAGCATCAGCAACATCTTGAACACTAAACGGGTTAACAGTTGTTCTTGCTCCAATCCATAATACATCAACTCCAAAATGCAATGCATCTTCTACTTGTTTACCAGTAGCAACTTCAATTGCAATAGGCAAACCTGTTACTTTTTTAGCTTGTTGAAGCCATGGCAATCCTTTAGTACCAACACCTTCAAAGCTGCCTGGGCGAGTTCTCGGTTTCCAAATTCCTGCCCTAAGTATATCTACTTTACCAGTTGATGCTAAAGCAACAGCAGTCTGCATAACTTGCTCTTCCGTTTCTGCACTACATGGGCCAGAAATAATTAATGGCCTTTTTGAAAGTATTTGATTAATATTAATTGATTGTTGCAAGGTCTGTTCCATGTTATTATTGTTCTTCATTAAAAAATTGAAACCCAAAAAAGTTATCTATTTCCACCACCACTATCAGCATCATTCATTCTAATTCTTCTACCTTTATAATTTTTACCATCTAATGCACGAATCATTTGTTGAGAGGCATTTTTATCAATCTCAATCCAACTGTTCATATCCTTCATATCAATTCTACCAAGAGATTCCTTTTTAAGTTCACTCATATCTAATATATATTGAAGAAAACTTGCTTTAAAAAATCCGTCTTTGGTACCAAGATTTACAAATAGTCTACTATATCCTCCAGAATTTCCACCACCACTACTGTACTCTTTTCTACTATCTCCTCTTCCACCAGATGCTTCTCTAGTTCTTCCTCTTTCATTACCACCTCTTTCACTAGGTTCTCTTCTACCTTTATCGCGTAGATTAAGATCTTCTGCATTTTCATAATATTTCAAAAAGCGATCAAACTCCATTGCTGCAACTCTTTTCAATACATCTTCTTTACTCACATCCACAAATTTTTCTGCCAACATTGGAACATATGTTTCATAATCACCATGACTAATATCTGCAGATAATAATTTTTCCATAAATGAGAAAAATTGTTTTCTACAAACGTCTTTACCAGAAGGAATATCTAACTTATGAAACTGAGAATTATTAATTCGCTCAATTTGTTTTAGCTTGTACGATTCTTTTGAATGAACAATTGAAATACAAATACCTTGATTTCCAGCTCTTCCTGTTCTACCACTTCTATGGGTATAAATTTCTACATCATCTGGCAATTCGTAATTAATTACATGGGTAATTCCTTGTACATCAATTCCTCTTGCAGCAACATCTGTAGCAATTAATAATTGAAGACTTTTATCTCTAAATTGTCCCATTACTTTATCGCGCTGACCTTGAGTTAAGTCGCCATGCAATGCATCAATATCATATCCTTCGCGCGTTAAACGTTCTGATATTTCTTGCGCATCTAATTTTGTTCTGGTAAATATGATACCATATATACCAGGATTAAAATCAATAATTCTCTTTAAAGTTTCATATCTATGCTGAGCGGTAGTTAGATAATATTGATGATCAATACTTTTATTAGCAGTATTAACTTTACCAACAATTACTTCTTTAGGATCCTTCATGTAACGCTTGCTCACTTTCCTAATTTCATTCGGCATTGTTGCACTAAATAACCAGGTACTATTACGTTGTGGTGTATTTTTCAGAATAAATTCAATATCATCCTGAAATCCCATGTTTAGCATCTCATCTGCTTCATCTAAAACAACATATTTAATTTGCTCTAGATTAATGGCTTTTCTTTCGATCAGATCAATTAATCTTCCTGGAGTTGCAACAATAATTTGCACTCCTTTTTTTAAATCACGGATTTGCAGACCAATTGAGGCACCGCCATAAACTGCAACAACAGAAACACCACTCATGTGTTTTTTAAAGAGTTCTATTTCTTTAACAATTTGCATACAAAGCTCACGAGTAGGGCAAACTACTAATGCTTGTGGATACTTCGCTGCTGCATCAATAATTTGAAGCAACGGCAGTCCAAATGCCGCTGTTTTTCCTGTTCCAGTTTGTGCTAAACCGATAAAATCTGTTGTACCGCTTAATAAAATTGGTATCGCTTGTTCTTGTATTGCAGTTGGGTTCACATACCCCAACTCTGTGGTTGCTCGAATCAATCTCTCATCAATTCCCAACCCTTCAAATGTCATCATGTACTTTAAAATTTGCGCAAAGGTACTTTATATATAGTTCTTCGCTGTTAATTCACTTCAAGATTCTTCTTATTCCGTTCGCTTTTTCTATTAATTCTTGTAAATATTCGTAATTCTCCTTCTCCAAACAAGATTTAAACTTGCTTAATTGAGCAATATGCTCATTTAACACATCCAATACATTTTCCCTATTTTGCATAAAAATGGGTACCCACATGGCCGAATTACTTTTGGCAAGGCGAACAGTACTCTCAAATCCAGCACTTGCAAGTTCAAAAATGGCATCCTCTTCTTTTTCTTTTTCTAAAACAGTGTTAGCCAAAGCAAAAGAAGTTATATGAGCAATATGACTAATATATGCAACGTGCATATCATGATCAGCTGCATTCATGTATAATAAGTGCATTTCTAGTTCAGCATAAATTTTCTCAACTAATTCAGCTGCATCTTTATCACTTTCATCTTTACCACATATAACTGTTGCTTTATTTACAAAGCCATCGTTAACTGCCGCAGAAGGACCGCTATTTTCTGTCCCCCACATTGGGTGAGTGGCAACAAATCTTTTTCGGTTTGGATGATCAGCAACTGCATTACAAATACTTTTTTTGGTTGACCCAACATCAAATACAGTTTGTTTAATTACCCTATCCAAAATTATTGGCAATAATTTTTCTGTTGCTCCAATTGGTGTTGCCAATAAAATAATATCAGAAGCATCTATAGCTTCTATTAAATTCATTGACTCATCAATCAGCCCTAATGATAATGCTTGTTTAATATGATCTTCATTATTATCAACACCTATTACATTTTTCACAAAGCCTTTGTCCCTTAGCGACAATGCCATTGAACCCCCAATTAATCCTATTCCTATTACCGCAATATTCATTTTGCTATTTTTTAAAAAGTCAATATTTTAATGATTGATTCTTTTAATTGCTTGAATAAATTTTTCTACTGCTCCACATAAACTTACTCTTACATAATTATTTCCTGCTGATCCAAAAATTCCACCAGGTGTTATAAAAACATTTGATTCATATAAAACTTTATCGCTTAATTCGTAACCATCTTTTGATATTGATGGAATTTTAGCCCAAACAAACATGCCTACTTGTTCTTTGGAATATGTGCAATTAAGTTGATCTAAAAGCTCAAAAACTTTTATTCGTCTTTCGAAATAAATTTCATTGATGCCAGTATACCATTCTTTTTCTAAACTTAATGCTTTAGCGGCTGCTAATTGAATTGGAAGAAACATACCACTATCCATATTGCTTTTAAAAGTAAGTATATCATCAATTTTATCTTTAGATCCACAAATCATACCTACCCTCCATCCTGCCATATTTTGCGATTTGCTTAATGAATTTAATTCAATCACCACATCTTTAGCACGAGGTACTTTTAGTAAACTCATTGGATGATCATTCAAAACAAAACTGTAAGGATTATCATGACAAATTAAGATGTTGTGTTTAAGGCCAAATGCAACTAATTTATTAAAAAGATCATCAGAAGGCATTCTGCCAGTAGGCATTTGAGGATAGTTTACCCACATTAATTTTACTTTAGATAAATCCATTTTATTAAGTAATTCAAAATCGGGTTCCCAATTATTTTCTTCTTTTAATTCAAATGCAACCGGTGTACCTCCAGCTAATTTAACTGCACTAGTATAAGTTGGATATCCAGGATTTGGAATTAATGCTTGGTCTCCTTCATTTAAATACGTCATGCATATATGCATTATTCCTTCTTTACTACCCAATAGTGGTAATATTTCCGTATCGGGATTAAGATCAACTTGATACCATTTTTGATACCACTCTGCAATAGCATTACGAAAAATTGGAGATCCCTTATATGATTGATAGGCGTGGGTATTAGGCTTTGCAGCCTCAGCCCGTAAAACTTCTATTACTGAGGGATGTGGTGGTAAATCAGGACTACCAATTCCGAGGTTAATTATATTTTTACCTTGCTGGTTCAACTGTTCTATTTCTCTCAATTTTTGAGAAAAATAATACTCTCCTATTCCCGACAATCTTTTTGCTTTTTCAATTTGCATAAATTATCCTTTTACTAATTTTCCTTTTTTATAAACACCAAATATTTTTACATTATTGGTTAATAAAGCAATTGACTTTAATACCTTATAAAATTGCTTTTTATGATCAAATTCCATATCAGCATAAAACCCATATTTAAAATTGCTTCCAGGTATTGGCATACTTTGGAGCTTACTTAAATTAATATCATTCTTAGCAATAGCCAGTAACACTTGAGATAAAATTCCTTTGGAATGATTTGTTTGAAAATAAATAGATGCTTTATTAGCTCCTTCAATTTCAACAATGTCTTCCATTCTATTTAATACTAAAAATCTAGTGATATTGGTTTTCTGTGTTTGAATATCAGGAACAATAATTTCTAAATTAAATAACTCTGCAGCTAACTTACTTGCAATTGCTGCAATATGTTTGCTTTTATGTTGATGAACATGCTTTGCACTTAGGGCAGTATCATCTGTTTCAATAAGTTTCCAATTGTATTTCTCTACAAAATCTAAGCATTGTAAAATAGCCATTGGGTGACTATGTACTTCTTTAATATCTTTTAATTGAACCCCTAGGTTAACCAACAAATTTTGACTAATAGATAAATAAACTTCACCTATTACTTTTAAGTTAGATTGCTGTAATAAATTATAATTTGGAAGGATGCTTCCAACAATTGAATTTTCAATTGCCATAACAGCACCTGCAGATAAATTTTCATTAGCAGCAGTTTTTACTAATTCTCTAAAAGTAGAACAGGAAATAACTTCAACTTTTTTACCGAAAAAACTTATTGCTGCTACTTGGTGAAAACTACCTTCATAACCTTGTATACAAATCCCATTTTTATTTTTACTTATATTACCCATAATATATTCATTTCATATTCTACTTATGCATGTACAAAAAAAAACCCGGTGATTTACCGGGACCTTATTTTGAATGTTTAAAAGTTCTAAACTTTTGCAAACAGGACCCGGCTACTTTTTGTAAAGTAGAAATAACCAAAAAAGTAAAACCAATTATTTATAACCTTTTGCATGAATTCAAATATAGTTAATGATAATAAATATAAAAAATGTTTTATACAAACTAAGGTTCGTTAGTTTAGGATATACCTACAAAAAATAAGCCCCTCCGTGGAAACGGAGCGGCTTCTAACGATTGCTTGCCATATGAAAATTTTTTCTGTTGTTCTACCCACAAGCTAGGCCACTCAAATCAAACACACCAACAGTTAAGGAAATTAGTTCTTTGTAGAATCAACTTTTACAGCAGCAGAATCAACTTTTGCAGCAGCAGAATCAATTGCAACAGCAGCTGAATCAATTGCAACAGCAGCTGAATCAACATTTACTTCTTTAGTTTCACCAGCACAAGCAGTGAAAGCACCAATTACCAACACGAATAATAATTTTTTCATTTTTTTGTTTTTTAGTTTGAATGATTACTTGTTAATACACAGACGGAAAAAAGGTAACCCACTCAATACAGATTTTTCAAAAAAAAATAATTTGGGGCTATTTTGGGTTACTTTTGCCACCCCTAGTGTATTAAAAGCACAGATAGTGAAAGGCGATACAAACGAACAAGCATTATTAAAAGGATTGGCTAACAACGAATCAAAAGCCATCGAAACCATATATAAAGACAACTTTAGTATGGTTCAGACCTTTATTTTAAATAATAATGGTTCTTACGATGAAGCCCGAGACATTTTTCAGGAAGCAATGATAGCATTGTATGAAAAAGCTCAAACTGATTCATTTGTGCTTACCTGTCAGATTAAAACGTACGTTTTTTCTATTTGCAGACGTCTATGGCTTAAAAGATTACAACAAATGGGGCGCTATTCCCAACAAAATGACAACATTGAAGAAACTATAGCAGTAGAAGAGGATTTAGAAGCACACGAACAAAGAAATGCGGAGTTTGCAATAATGCACCGGGCTTTAAATAGCCTTGGAGAGCCTTGTAAAAGTTTATTAGAAGGGTTTTATTTGAAAAAAAAGGATATGAATGCACTAGCCCATGAATTTGGATATACTAATGCAGACAATGCCAAAAACCAGAAGTACAAATGTTTGATGCGGTTAAAAAAGTTATTTTTTTCGCAGTATAATATTGGAGAATAATTTTATGGATGATATTTTATTATTAGAAGCAATTGAAAGATATCTCAGCGGTGACATGAATGCCGAAGAGCGTAACTATTTTGAGGCACTTCGAAAGAAAACACCTGAAATAGACCAAATGGTTGTAGAACATAATATGTTTTTACACCAAATGAAATATTATGCAGCTAATAGAAATATTAAACATACACTACACGAAGTACATTCAGAATTATTAGATAAAGGAGATATTAACGAAGGTGGTGAACTACCAACTAGAGGTAAAGTAATACAGTTTTGGAATAAATATAAAAGAATAACTGCCATTGCAGCATCTGTTGGTGGAGTAATTGCTTTATTCATAAGTGGTTTGGCTGTATATTTCTCAACCACTGTTAACGACCCTAAATTGCAACAATTAGGCAAAGATTTAGAAGCAGTAAAAAGGAGTCAACAATATCAAGGTTCAATCATTAACGAAGTAAAAAGCAAAATCCCTTTAAATGCTCGTTTATTAAGTGGTGGATCTGGTTTTCTCATAGATACAAAAGGATTTATTGTTACCAATGCCCATATTCTTAGAGGTACTGGCGCAATAGTAGTAAATAATAAAGGTCAAGAATTTAATTCTTCGATCGTATTTATAGATCAAGAAAAAGATCTTGCAATTTTGAAAATTACAGATGCTGAATATATTTCAGCAAAATCAATTCCTTACAGTATACAAAAAAACAATGCCGACTTAGGAGAAGAGATTTTTACTTTGGGTTATCCAAGAAATGAAATTGTTTATGGTATGGGATATCTCAGTGCTAAAACAGGTTTTAATGGTGATTCACTTTCCTACCAAATACAAATAAGTGCTAACCCTGGTAACTCAGGTGCGCCAGTATTTAACAAGAATGGAGATGTAATAGGCGTTTTAAGTACTCGACAAGCACAAGCAGACGGAGTTACATTTGCGGTAAAATCTAAAAATATTTATTCAATTGTTGAAAGACTTAAAGAAAGCGACTCTTCTTTCAGAAAAATAAAGCTCCCATCTAAAACAACATTGAAAAATGTTGAGCGAAAATCTCAAATAAGTAAAGTTGAAGATTTTGTTTACTACGTAAAGGCTTACGGAAAATAATTATAAGATCAATTCCATAAATTATTAGGATATACTCCTTCTTTAACTAATCTATTAATAGAAGATTGAACACCATCTGCATCTTCTTTATAAGTTACTCCAAACCATTTTGAAGTTGTTGGAATTACTTTTAATACTCCTTTGCCAGACTCGATAAACTCATTCGCAACAAAGGGAATAAAAAATTCAGACTTTAATTGACTTCCTTTTTCTGCTAAGAAAGATGGAAATAATTTTTCACAAAAATTAATAAACCCTGGTGCAAAACAGAAAAAATTCATACTAACTAAACTATTCAGATCAACTTCATGCTCCCCAGTTTCATCTTCATAAACTACACCTTCATCTTTTCTATAAATCTTAGTACGTTCAGAAATATTGGTAAGATTTTGTTCACTATCCGAAGTACAAACACCTCTACTGACACTTCCATTTTCACTTAGTGTTTTTTGTAATTCATAACCAATTAAAGCATATGTATTTTCATTGCAATTTTGTGTTAAAAATGTAAAGGCTTTAACAAAAGCATCTCTTCCATAATAATCATCTGCATTAATTACAGTAAAAGGTTCATTCACTTTTCCTTTGCAACACAAAACAGCATGGGCTGTTCCCCAAGGCTTTACCCTATCTAATGGAACTGTATATCCTTCTGTGTAATCTAATAAATGCTGATAAACATAATCAGTTTCAATTCTGCCTTTAAACTTGGGTTCAAATATGGCTTTAAATTGTTCGGAAAACTCT
>Ga0209490_10001262_pt1 | contig 24662 bp, 23 predicted proteins | sample MAT06_FD_187209 | JGI IMG/M metagenome (GOLD analysis project Ga0209490, IMG submission 187209) | Freshwater microbial communities from Lake Fryxell liftoff mats and glacier meltwater in Antarctica - MAT-06 (SPAdes) (version 2) | ecosystem: Environmental > Aquatic > Freshwater > Ice > Liftoff... | reverse complement strand
CTTCATCAGCATTTCATCAGCATTAGGCATACCCAAATCCGCAAATATATTACCACTACTAACTTGAATATCGATCTCTTTACTCATGATTATCCCCTTTTATATTGTCTTGGTTATCTCTACAAAAGTAGTTATCATTAGCTATTAATTTCCAGCTTATTTAGAAATATAAGCAACTGCTATCACTACTTAGTTTCACCGCTACTTACTCTTGAACTCTTCGTAATGTTCTTGAGCTCGTTTTAGCCTTTCTTGGATTAACGTAATATCCTGTTGTGGTGTAGCAATTCCTTTTTTTGACTTTTTCTGAAAAGCGTGCAAAACATACACTGTATCTGCAAATTTTACTGTGTAAACGGCTCTATAGGTCAATACGGTTCACTTAACATTATTTATGCCCCGGAGATCCCCCTAAATCCCCCTTAAGAAGGGGGACTTTGAGAGCATTCTTGTCCCCCCCTTCTTAAGGGGGGTTAGGGGGGATCTCTCTTAAGTGAACCGTATTGGTTTATAAGCTACAATTCTATTATGCTAGATTTAGCATAAAGCGTCAAGAGTTATTCCCAAATAAATATGAATATTAAAACTGAGCCCTAACGGTAAAGGAATAATCCCCCCCTGGTTCAAGCTGATAGTCCCATTTTTCCAGAAAACGGTGCAGCGGTTCTTGAATCAATGCCCTGCCCTGAGATGGTTCAAGAATTAGTGTTTTTTCTTCCCGAAAACGCCATTGAAAGTGCCACTCAAAACTGCCGGCAGTCACTTCACCTTCAATCGTGCCTTTTAGCCAAGATTGACCCGTAACTCGGACATGGGCTGTAGTTTCCGGCAAACGTCTCGAACTCACCTTTTTGTTTCCGCGTTTGTTTCTGCAATGGTACGATTGTTGTAAAGACTCATGGCTTTTTCTACTCCCTGATGGAGGCTAAGTTCCACAGCTTCTACAACTAATTTAAGCATTTTTTCTACTAATTGACTTTCCTCTGAGGAAAATTTTCCTAATACGAAGGAAATCGTATCTTTGTCGTTTTTGGCAGGATCGTTTTGAGGTTTGCCAATGCCAATTCGCAGGCGGGGAAATTTGTCTGTGCCCAAGTGAGAAATTGTTGATTTCATCCCGTTGTGCCCGCCGGCTGAACCTGCTAGCCGGATTCTGAGTTTGCCGATCGGCAAATCCATATCATCGTATACTACTAATACGGACTCTGGAGGTATTTTGTACCAATCCGTCGCCGCCCGAATCGATTGGCCCGACAGGTTCATGTACGTCAACGGTTTCAGCAAGCGCATTTTCTGTCCCCGCGGCCGATTTCCCTCGCCAAATATGCCTTGAAATTTGCGGTTTTCTGACAGGGAAATTTGCCAAGATTTAGCTAAGGCATCTACTGCATTAAAGCCGATATTGTGTCGCGTGCGATCGTACTTTGGTTCAGGATTCCCCAAACCCACAATTAGCTGGGGAATTACTAACTCCGCTGGTGTTTCCGATTTCTGAGTGTTGTTCATCTAACTGTTTGTGATATCTTCCTTAGCAGCAGCCGCGAGTTTTTCTGGTTCCGGCTTTTTGGTACTTGCTACTGCTTCTTCTAGCTGCTTGGTTTCCCGCGTAAACTCCGACTCAAAATCCCGCGAAGCATCCTGAAAACTCCGAAGTGCTTTCCCGAAACTCCGACCAATTTCTGGTAACTTTTTGGGGCCGAATACCAACAGGGCGATGGTAAAAATTACAGCCATTTCCGGCAAACCAATGCCAAAAATATTCATTTTTTGTCTCCGGTAATTTGTTTAGTTATTTAGCATTTTATTACAAGCCCGTAACGGAAAAGGGCAAGGGAAAATGGGAAAACTTACCTTTTACCATTTCTCCTCTACCCTCAGCTTTTACTGTTAGCCTTACTGTTTGGCGCTCAAATTCTAGCGGCCGAGACTCGACCAATCAACATCCACATTCTCTAGAATCAGAGAAGAGTTGTAGATTTGCAAAATAATCAACAAGAACACGAAAAACAATCCGATGAAAACGCTCATCAACAGGGTGGTTCCCCAACCAGGGGCTACCTTGCCGTATTCTGAGTTAAGGGGTTTGAGTATATCTCCTAACCAAGTCCGCTGTGCCATAAGTCACCTACAATGAATCTCTACAGAAAAGTTTGACATACTTCCACCGCTAATTGCGATCGCAATTTCTCAGAAATGCGGCAGGGGGACTGAGAACAGCGGGAGTGGGCTCGGCTGCCTTACCGTACTGCGCCTAAAATCACTAGACTTTTAGACGGATTGTTATTTTTTGTAATATTATAGAGGGGATCACTCATAATCGATCAAAAATATGGAACCCGCAGCAGTTATAGGCATTTCACTGGGCGTGTGTCTGGTGGCAATCACCGGATTCTCGATCTACACGGCTTTCGGCCCTCCCGCTAAGGAATTGAGAGATCCTTTTGAAGAACACGAAGACTAAAAAAGTTCGGCAACGGATTTTGTAACGGATGTAACGGATGTAACGGATGGATGGATGGATGGATGGATGGATGGATGGATGGATGGATGGATGGATGGATGGATGGATGGATGTTCGGCAGCGGATGTAACTGATGTCAGAAAGAGGGAAGAAGAGATTTTCACAGTTTTCCTCTTCTCCCAATTCCCTCCTCTCCCCTGTCCCTCGTAGATATTCTGCTACCGGGATGCGATCGAACTTCTGCAGTGCCCGATCGACCTTTCGCCTCCCCAGTCAATGCTATATTCTGCAAAAATACAGTAAATATATATTGGAAAAATCTATCTTCCAGTTAAAGTAAAAATTATTAAGTTTCAGGCGAAAGCACTATGGGCAACACCTTTGGGCATTTATTTCGGATCTCGACATTTGGGGAATCTCACGGCGGCGGTGTGGGAGTAGTAATAGACGGTTGCCCGCCCCTGGTGTCGATCGACGCATCGGAAATTCAAGCGGAACTCGATCGCCGCCGCCCCGGACAAAGCAAAATTACCACGCCCCGCAAAGAAGCAGATACCTGCGAAATTCTGTCGGGCGTGTTTGAAGGCAAAACTCTGGGAACTCCGATCGCAATTTTAGTCCGCAATCAAGACACTCGTCCCCAAGATTACGGCGAAATGGCGACAACTTACCGCCCTTCCCACGCTGATGCTACCTACGATGCTAAGTACGGGATTCGCAACTGGCAAGGCGGTGGTCGAAGTTCAGCGAGGGAGACAATTGGTAGAGTAGCAGCAGGCGCGATCGCCAAAAAAATTCTCTTCCAAGCAGCAGGAGTCGAAATAGTCGGCTATGTCAAACGTATCAAAGACTTAGAAGGTGTTGTAGACCCCGATACTGTTACCTTAGAACAAGTAGAAAGCAACATCGTTCGCTGTCCAGACGCCGAATGTGCCGAAAGAATGATTGAACTAATCGAAAAAGTTCGCGACAACGGAGATTCGATCGGCGGTGTAGTCGAATGCGTCGCCCGCAACGTACCCAAAGGCCTGGGAATGCCCGTATTCGACAAACTCGAAGCCGATTTGGCCAAAGCCATCATGTCCTTACCAGCCAGCAAAGGCTTTGAAATTGGTTCGGGCTTTGCCGGGACTCTGCTCAAAGGCAGCGAACACAATGATGAATACTATACTGATGATCAGGGTGTAATTCGTACAGTGACGAATCGCTCCGGCGGAATTCAGGGCGGCATTGCTAACGGCGAAAATATTATTTTGCGGGCGGCCTTCAAGCCGACTGCGACAATTCGCCAGCAGCAGCGTACAGTTACCCGAGAGGGCGAAGAAACCCTGCTCGCTGCCAAAGGACGGCACGATCCTTGCGTTTTGCCAAGAGCTGTGCCAATGGTGGAAGCGATGGTAGCTTTAGTGTTGTGCGACCATCTGCTGCGCCATCACGGACAATGTGGAACCTTAAAGTCTGAATTTTAAAATGGAAATCAGCTTGTCCTCTGTAGCGGCAACTCCCGTTGATTGCCCTCAACCCTCGGAATCAATAAAAGGTATGGATGATTTTGTCGTACAGTTCTGGGGCGTGCGGGGCAGTGTTCCGACACCAGGATCGGAAACTGTTCGCTACGGCGGAAATACTTCTTGTTTGGAAATGCGAGTCGCTGGCAAACGCTTGATTTTTGACGGCGGAACAGGCTTGCGGATGCTGGGAGACCAGTTGATGCAAGAAATGCCGGTGCAAGCTTATATGTTTTTTACTCACTATCACTGGGATCACATTCAAGGTTTCCCGCTGTTCGCCCCAGCTTTCATCCGTGGTAATAGGTTTGATATTTATGGGGCGATTCCGCCGGATGGAGATTGTCTCAAAAGGCATTTTGTGGAACGGATTCTGCACTCGAATTCGCCGGTGCCACTGATGGGTTTGCCTGCAGATTTGAATTTCTACGAACTCAATCACAACCAGACGATGATGCTGGACGATATTGAGATTAGGACTGGTTCTCTCAATCACCCGAATACTGCTATGGGATATCGGGTGAGTTGGCAGGGACGTTCGGTGGTTTACTGTTCTGATACGGAGCATTTTCCCGATCGACTAGATGAGAATGTCTACAATTTGGCCCTCGACGCTGATGTGCTGATCTACGATGCGATGTACACCGACGAGGAATATCACAACCCCAAGTCTCCGAAGGTGGGTTGGGGACACTCGACTTGGCAGGAAGCGGTGAGAATGGCTAAGGAAGCGCGGGTGAAACGAGTGGTGATTTTTCACCATGATCCGGCTCACACTGACGATTTTCTCGATCGCATCGCCGAAGATGTGCAAATCGCTTTCCCCAAGGCTGTCATGGCCCGCGAGGGTCTGATTTTGCCGATCGGCTTCTGAACTTTCGTCGGTTAGCTCGATCGAACCATCAACCGATCGAACCATAATTGTTATGTGAATATGTGGATCTGGTCTCGCGCCCAGCTCCACAATTTTTTTTAATATGCAGCAAACTCTTAACTGCATGGTATAATTCTTGCTTGTTAAGTTGTTAGGCAGAGTATTTAAGGTTTTTTTTTTCTTCAACCGCGTCCGCAAGACGCCAAGACGTAAGATAATTGGAGAATTGTCAAGGGTGAAAAGGAGACTGTTTTGAATGTCAACAAACACGGGGAGGCGAGGCGATCGCACGCCTGAGTGCTAGTCTGATGCCAGTAGACTTCCAGAAGCCTTGTTACAGATTAATTATTAAGGACAAAAACTGAAGTTATAGCTCGGATCAAATAAAAGCGCGATCGGTTTTTTCGGATCATGAATATTGACAACTCTCAAAAGCTAATAGCTTTTAGGTACAAACTGAGAAAATTTTCAGCAGTCAATTTGACTAACCAGAAAGAAACCATCGCTCTGGCGTTTGGCAGTAGCTGCGGCAAGCGAATGTTATGACTTGACTATCAAAATGGGAAATTTACGTTTTAGATCTTCAGCACATCAATACAGATGGATTGCCCTAGGCAGTTTTGCTGTAATTATGGGTATTTCAGGCGCCCTAGCCTACCGCCTCGCCCCGCCCCCCGGATTCATGGCTCAAGGCACTCTCACTTCTAATAATCCGCCAGTCAAATTTTCGAGCACGGGTACGACAATTCTCAAGCAGGGAGAGCAACTCACCCCGGAGGTTCTCCTAGCAGATAATGTTGTCAAAGCAGTGGCAGATGCAGTTAAGCTGTCGCCCCAGCAAGTTCGACAAAATGCTAGTGTCAAAATTTCTAAGCCGGAACAACCCCTAGAAATTATGGTTGGGTATCGCTCGCTCGATCAGGAGCAAGCAATCCAAACGGCGGATATGTTGATGAAGGGCATGGTTGAAAAAAGCCGCCTGATTAACAGATATCGGTGGCAATCAGTCAATCAGACGCTAAACCAACGCTTGGCACAAGTCACTCAAGACCTGAAACAAGCTCAGCAAAAACTCGACCAATACGAAAGAGAGCGCGCTCGCCTGTTGCAGCAAATGAAGCTTCAGCAAGACTTTTACAACAAAACTCAGCTTGCAATGGCGGATACGCAAGCGTCGGAAAAAGAAATGGTTAGCAGTTTGGCCGCCGCTACAGTGCCGCAAATTGTGGCGACGCCCACGAGCGATCCGACAGTGCCTCTGATTTTTGGAATTGGCTTGCTGTTGGCGATTTTGGTCAGCCGCGGTTTGATTCCTTCGGTGGCGGATTGGAGGTACAAAGCAGCTTTTCAGCGAGAAGAGAGCGACAGGCTTCAAAGTGCTTTGTACCGACTGATCAAAGAAGGCCGCGGCGAAATCACTCTGGTGCGGTTTGCGATGGAAACGCGGCTGTCACCGGATGTCGCTCAGCGTTTTTTGAACCAACAAGCTGAAGTCTTTAATGCCAATTGCGAAATTAAAGACGACGGCAGCATCTTGTATCACTTCCACATTTAAACGGCTGCGGGCGATCGCGCTCCACAGAATAATTTAGCCGATCGAGTCATCACTGCTCGATCGGCTTGTTTTTTTCTTAATAGGACTTATATCAGGTTCGGTCGATCGACTATCCTCCTCTAGGTAGGCGCGGGTTTACCGGCTCTGTAATTAATACTACAGATTTTGGTAAACCCGCCGACGCGAGCTGGCGTTGGGGTGATTTTACCCGACATGATAACGCTCAACCCGGTTTCTTAGCTTAGAGGATGCCCCGGAGCTAAAAATTGCTCGATCGACAGTTGTTGACTAACGTAGAGCACCCGAAGATGGTGCCAGTTCCTCCCTGACAGGCTAAAAAATATTTTTTGTGTTCCGCTTGCTTTTTGCTTAAATATATGTATAATGATAAAAAATCAGTAAATCTACGGTTGCTTTTTACCTAAGTTACCTGGTTAAGGGGTAATTTATCCTTAAATCTTTCTTAAGGTAGAACTCAACTCAGTAGAAATGCGGTAGTATAGAGCGATAACCGATTCAGGGATGTTATGTAGTTTCACATCAGAAACTCGATCGGGCAATAGCCTGGAATCAAACTCCCCTAAAAAAATTGTACGTTTTCATATTGAACTTTTGTAATCACCTAGAGGCTAAATCATGATTTTTGGAATAATTGGTTCTTCTTTCCTAGCTTACTTTTTGCTAATGTCGGTCGCTAATTACGGCGACACTGGAATGTAGATTAGTTAAGGCACTGATGCACCGAGACAGAAGGCAGCAGGCAAAAAAAAGATGTTTGACAACTTCGATTAAGTCTCTGCTTGGATCGGGTCTGTCCTGTCCACTCTGACCGAAAAATGGATGGATGAAGGAGTCGTTAAGTACCGCTGTGATTGGGAAAAAGCAGACCCTGTAGCTGCCCGGAACATAGCAGATTTGATGCACTGGCGCGATCGGCTCCACTCTTGGGGATTAATTGGCGTCTACGAAAATGGCATAGGGTTTGGCAACGTCAGCGTCAGACTCGGCAATTCTTGCCAATTCGTGATTTCGGGAACCCAGACTGCACATTTGAGGACTCTGGGACCAGAATTCTACTGTACTGTTACCGAATTTAACTTAGAACAAAATTTCCTCGGCTGCCGGGGGCCCGTACAAGCTTCGTCGGAGTCCCTGACTCACGGGGCCCTGTACCTTCAGAGAGAGGATGTGGGCGCGATAATTCACGTCCATAATCCTAAACTATGGCAGCACCTGCTGTTTAAGATTCCTACTACTAGAAAAGAAATACCTTACGGCACTCCCCAGATGGCCTTAGAAATGTTTAGACTTTTTGAGGAGGAGAATTTGGCGGAGCGCAAAATTCTGGCGATGGCCGGTCACGAGGACGGAATTATCTGTTTTGGCAGCACCGTGGACGAAGCTGGCAAAGTCCTTTCGGCTGTGATTGGTTACACATGAGATCTTGCACTATTCTCAGAAAAAGCTAAGAAACCGGGTTTATGGACAAAAAACCTAGGATTTTACCAGAAAAAATTGGTTTAAAGCCTCTCCCTTTTAGGGAGAAATTAAAAGAAGACGATTCATTACTTCAATCCTCTTCCTTCTAGGTAGAGGTCGCCCTCATCTGTCAACTGTCAACTGTCAACTGTCAACTGAACTGTGTCTATGGCAAGAAACTAAGGTGATGACGGGGATGCCTGATTTGAGTTAGACTGAGCTTTACCCTTGACATCGGGCCGCGGGCTCGATTTAGCCTAATGGGTTCAAAACTTTTGAAGTGCCTCTTGCCTCTGCGGTAAGGGAAAGATATTTTTAAATAGAAACACACTATATAACAAAAGCTGAGACTCATTGTGAATCAAACTAAACTTGTAAGCTCAAAAGAACTGCAATCAGAGGTATCTCGTCTCACCGAAGAGCTGCAAATGCGCGACCAATTGGTGCAGCAGTTGTCTCAAGAACTTTTCAGGCTGGTGAAGGGCAATTCTAGTTTTGTGCCGGCGCCGGAAGTTTCCGATCGCCACCAAGCTCAAATGCAGGCAATGCGGGAACAACTCCAAGCTGTTGAAGAACAGGTGGGTTTTTATCAGGAACAAATCGCAGAGCGGGATGCTGAGGTTTACCAACTGCGGCAGTCGGTGCAGGAATTGACAGATCGCTCTAGGATGCTGGAACAGGTGGTTCAGGAATTGCCGGGGGTTTACCGCCAGAAGTTTGCCGAGCGGATCGAGCCGATTAAGGAAAAATTGGATCAACTGCAAAAGGAAAACCGCCAGTTGCACACTGAGTTGCAGAGCGTCACTTACCGTCTCGCTGTGCGGAGCCGCAAGGCTAAGGGCTTGGATCTGCCGAGCGTCGATGAAACGGACGATCGGGGAATTCAAATGCCGAGCTTTGGCAATGTCTAGGGTGGTGATTGTGGCGGGTGGCGAGAAAGGCCCGACAGCCAGTCTCAAGGCGGCGATCGCTCAATCTCATCCTTTAACTGAAGTCAATATCTGTGCGGTTTCTGAACTCAATTCTGGCGCGATCGCTCCGGGTGGGGCGATCGTTTGTCCTTTGACGCTGGATGTGCCAGAAAATCTGCTTTTTCCTGCTCAAGATGTGTTTCGATTTTGTAGCAATGTTTCGGCGGCGCGCGATCGAGTGTCCCAGGAGTTGCTTTTTCCCGTCGGGGGTGGAAATTTTTGGCTGCCTGTGGTGTTGACGGCAAAGGGCCCACTGTATGCTGAGGTGATCGGTGGGGAACCTGACAAGCAGTCTGGCGAGTTGAGTTACTCTCAACCGGTGCATTTGTCGGATGTTTGGCGACAGCAGTTGTATGAGTTGGCTTACCGCTTGCTAAATCTTTTAAATGCGCCGCCAGCGACTTATTTGATGCAGTTCGGGTTTGTAGGGGAAAGGATTTGTTTCGATCGACTTTGGCCTTTTCCGGCTGCACCTGCGATCGCTTCTGTCGGCGTTCAAGTGCCGGATTTATTTGTTTGTCATTGGTATTGCTTGACAAATAAACCTATTTATGATATTGAAATTAGCTCTGCGGTTGCTGGAAGTCTCTTGCAAACTTGAGATTTAAACTCGGGATCTCATTTTAATCAAGCAACTAAAGCCGGAGTTTCAGTGGAGATAACTTGCTCGAAACTGTCGAAGATTTCAAAGAGTTGGTCGAGTTGAGTAATTTCAAATATTAGCCTGACTGTTGCTGAGAGATTGCAGATGACGAGGCGGCATCCCCGGTGGCGGGCGGCGTTGAGTCCGCCGACTAAGGCGCAGATCCCGGAACTGTCGATGAAATCTACGGCGGCCATGTCTATTACCCAGAGTTTGTGGCGATCGGGCACAATCTCGGCTAGCTGTTGCTGGAGGAGGCTGCCGGCTTGGGAGTCGAGGCAGTTGTGAGGTTGAAGGACGATGGGTTGGTTGAAGTTGGGGAATTCCATAGCAGTTATCCTACGATCGTCAAGTATGAATAAGTTAGTTTAGTTGCTGACTCTCTTGAGAGACTCAGGGGATTTCAGCGTATGTTTGAGGATTCGCGATCGGGCTAGGGAATCGGTGGGGAGAGCCGTTGTGATAAATTTAGTAGGAAACTGGCTAGCGATCGCGCGGAACGCAACCGCAACAATTCTCTATTCATCTATTATGCCTGAAAGCTTAATTTTTAGTTGGGCCAGCGATCGCGACAACAGTGTGTTCTTCATCACAGCGAAAGATTGCACTATTGGCTGAATCGAGCCAATATATAAATGTATTGAGCTTTGCAAAAGTTTACGAAGGCAGTATCGAATGTCTTTTGAGTTTTTATCGTTAGAGACTATTCAGCAGTTTGCGCGTGATTACGGCTACTGGGCAGTATTTCTGGGAATTTTGCTGGAAAATCTGGGAGTTCCTCTTCCAGGCGAGACAATTACGATTGCTGGCGGGTTTTTAGCTGGCAGCGGGGAACTGAATTACTGGTTTGTGCTCGGCAGTGCGATCGCGGGTGCGACTGTGGGGGGAAATTTTGGTTATGCGATCGGCAGATACGGCGGCTGGCCACTACTGCTGAAGCTGGGACAATTTTTCCGCTTTCGGGAAGAACAACTGTTTGACTTAAAAGAACAGTTTAGCAAAAATGCAGCTAAAGCCGTATTTTTGGGTCGTTTCATCGCACTGCTGCGAATTTTTGCTAGCCCCCTAGCAGGTATTGCAGAAATGCCTTTTTGGAAATTTTCGCTGTTCAATGTTCTGGGTGCTGCCAGTTGGGCATCTGTAATGGTGAGTTTATCCTACTTCTTGGGACAAGTTGTGTCTTTAGAGAAATTGGTAGCTTGGGCTGCTCAATTTGCGGTATTTGCTTTGCTGTTAGCAGTTGCTTGGATTGCAATTCCTATTTGGTTGGAGGCGCGGAGTTTGGACAAGACTAAGTAAGATTGGTGGTTAGACTTTTTGCAAGAGTTCTGGATTTTCTGTTTTTAACCGCAGATAAACGCAAATTAACGCAGATATTATCTATTTTTGCAAAAAGTCTAATGATTGGCGATCGGCTATTAATAAGTCAGGACTTCGGTTCTCAAAATCATCAATTTTATAGTGAATAATTCAGTCCCAACTATCGAAACTATACGTCAATAAGGACTAAAGTCCTTACTAGAAAGCGCTTTTGTTATGGTAATTTACAGACCTATCACATTACTCAGGACAGAGAAGAGAAATTTGCAGATTATGGATTGCTATCAACTATACAAGAATATGTATTAATCAGTCAACAACGGATGAATGTAGATTGCTAGCGTCTGGATGTGGAAGGACGTTGGGTTTTTTCTTCCTACGGTGAGGGGGACTGTCTGGAGTTGGCTAGTATGAATTTTCAGTGTTCAATCTCTGCTTTGTATGAGGATGTTCCTGGATTGAGTTAAATCGCACTTTAAAAAGCTCGATCGCCCTCTGTCAGAGAATATTGAGAAAAAGAAGGGCGATCGCAATTATTAGTGTACTATCAGGTTATGGAGTATACCGTGGCAATCGTACTGGAGGCGGATCAATAGGTTGTTTACTACCGTAATTATTTTTTAAGCTTGTTCTTGATGTTATTGTGACAGATAGAAGCAAGAATATTACCCAGTAAACCCATGAATTTGAAGCCTTTTTAGCTGATGCAGTAATAGGTGTTTTATTCAATGCGGAAGTTTCATCGATATTATCTTCAACCCGATCGTACACAAATGTAGTCCCAAGCTCATCTTGCACTATTTCTCTTAATTCATAATCATTAGATTCAGAAAATTTACCACTAGCGCCCATGATGTTTCAACCTCCAAATTAAACTTAATAATATTGGTTCATTACCTATCCAATTGAAAATCTCCCTATGCAATTCTGGCGTATTTAAAACAATTAAATCATTGGGATCGTTAGTATCAACAATAAATAAACTATTCAAAAAAGCTTTGTCAAAGATTGGTACAACTACATAACATTTATTGTCACATCTAACTAAATCTTTATTATTCTGACTGAGATGTTTATAATTAGCTGGAAGATCGTTTGAATTTGTTGTAGGAATATATTTAGGTGCTCTTCTAGAATCATAATTAATTCCTTGAAAAGCATATCCTATAAATCCCTCATCAAATTTTAATAATATATCTTTTTCATTATTATCATAATTTTTAGTATTAGTGATTACTTTAAGATGCCACTGACCGAACTTTGTTCTAATTGGCATCATAATGTATATACGGACTGAATTACTAAGACTAAATTTAATACGTAGAGAATCTAAAAATTTATTCAAATCTTCCTCAAAAAAAGGTAAGGTTATTCTCTCAGTGATTTTGGAAATATTTTGGTTTTCTTCTTGAGTATCCCGATTACTACTCCATATAAGCAGAGAAGGTGCTGCTATAATCGCAATGGCAATTGCTCTAGCATTGGATGATTGTTTTAGGAAACTAAACCTTTCAGGGACAGGACTATCTTTGGCAGTGAAAAAAGCTTGTGCACCATCTAGGCTTACAACTATTCCTGCAATAATTGTGAAAAACAAAAGAAGAAGCTTGTGTGGCTTGAATTTATAACTTATATATTTTAGTTCATATAATAAGCTTTTATTGCGAACAAATTTCATAATTAGTAATCATAAAATATGAATAAACTATTAGTGATACTAGCTATAAATAGCATCTTTTATTTAATTTTTGATGATGTTTGCTATCCAGATATTTATATTTTACTACATTATATAGTGATTTCCGAGTAGCTAAAGTATTAAAAATGTAACAAAAAAGTAACAAAAAAGTAATAAAAAAGTAATAATTGATAGCTAGTGTGGTAAGATACGTATCTCACGGGGAGTTTTGTAAGGTAAAGCTCCAACATAAGCAATCCATCACTGAGAGAGTTGGAAAAATGACCGTTGATGAAGCACTAACCATTGTCGAAACAGTTCTAGACTATCAATGTCTCAATAAAGTCCAAAAAATAGTGTTTTTTCAATCCTGGGAAGGACGGTCTTATATAGAAATCGCTAAAAGCGCAGGCTATGAATCTGATTATATTAAAGATGCTGGTGCTAAGTTATGGAAACTACTCTCTGAAGCCTTTGGGGAGAAAGTCAAAAAAGATAATATTCAGTCAGTCTTAAAGCGATACAGGCGACGAGAAAAAGTGAAAGTACAGCGAAATCTGACGATAGAAGTTAATCTCAGTGGTGCAAATCTCAGTGGCGCCAACCTAAGTGGAGCGGGACTATTTGCCAATTTAGTGAAGGCTGATTTGTGCCAAACGGATTCACACAAACCAATCATACCTGATGCTAGCACTGAATCAAATAAAGAAAATACATCGAGTGAAGATGAACAAAACCAAGAAACTCAGCCTGACTCGGAAAACACAATTGACTGGAATGGTTTTTGCTTCCACTGCGACGCACAAGTGAAAATTGCCGAAATACTCGATCGCACTTCTACCCTCTTCATCCCCAACTCCCAACTCCGACTCGCAACACCCGCAGGGAGACAAAACCAAGAAGCTGACTTTCTGATCTTCCACCAAAACAAGCTAGGGATACTGAAAATTGACCGTGAATCATCCCATCAAAACACAACAGAAGATGAAAACTGCGGGCTTTTGAGAGATTCTGGCATCTTTCTTGTCAAACATTACGACGCTACCCGATGCAGCGAACAACCGGATCTAGTTGTGCAGGAGTTTTTGGAAATTTTGAGTCACGTACAAGCCTAATAAGGTGTTTTTTATTTAAACTGTGATGCAAACATTCCCTTGGCTTTTAATATTTTCTCCCCTTTAACAATTAACTCTTTTTCATTTCAGAGGCGATGTAATAAATAGTATACTTCCATTAATTTAAACGTTCGGCGGAAAATTTTACACTAATTCACGGAAATAATTTTGAATTATACCGTATTTAAAGGCACAATAGCTTATTTTATTTTGATTTAAAATTAAAACAACGAGTCATCTGTTGTGAATTCCTTTTTCTCTTTCTTCCTCTGTGTCCTCTGCGTCCTCTGCGGTTACTTTCAAAATTATAAGTTTAACCGCAGATCTACACAGATGAATGCAGGTTGAGATTGTCTGTTAGTGCATAAAACAAAGCGAAGCAATCTTCACCCCCTGCGATTGCTTCCTACTAATTACCCATTATCCATGATCAATTCTCCGTTCCCCTCAATCACTTCCCCGATCGCGAACGCACCAATTCCCTGAGATTCAAACCATTTAACAGCCTGTTCTACTTCCCTGGGATCGACCAACAGCACAAACCCAATCCCCATATTAAAAGTATTGAACATATCTGCTGTGGCAACTTGGCCCGCTTCAGCAATCCACTGGAAAATTGGCAAATTTGGCCAGCTATTGCTGTCAATTTTCACAGATTGATTTGCGCCCAAACAGCGCGGCAAATTTTCCGGCAAACCGCCGCCCGTAATGTGAGCCATGCCGTGAATTTCTAAACCGCTCTTAATTGCTTCGAGGACTGGTTTAACATAAATTTTAGTCGGAGTTAGCAGCACTTCTCCTAAAGTTTTGCCACCTAACTTTTCGGGTTGGGAATGCCAGTCAAAACCGCAATCGCCCGCAATTTTTCTCACCAAACTAAAACCGTTGCTGTGCACGCCCGAACTCGCCAGCCCCACAGCCACATCTCCCACCTGCACCCGCGAACCGTCTAACAACTTACTCTTTTCGACAATTCCCACACAAAACCCAGCCAAATCGTACTCACCCGAAGAGTAAAAACCGGGCATTTCTGCCGTTTCCCCTCCCAGTAAAGCACAGCCCGCTTGCTTGCAACCGTCAGCAATGCCGGCCACCACCGCAGCTAATTGTTCGGGATTTAACTTTCCCGTGGCTAAATAATCGAGAAAAAAGAGGGGTTCGGCCCCGGATGTCAGCACGTCGTTGACGCACATCGCCACCAAGTCGATACCTACCGTGTCGTGCCGATCAAGATTGTGGGCCAATTTCAACTTAGTCCCAACGCCGTCAGTACCCGAAACCATCACTGGCTCTTTTAAACCCTCCGGGACGCTGAAAAACCCGCTAAACCCGCCGAATCCGCCCAAAACTCCCGATCGGTGCGTGCTCTTGACCATACTCCCGATGCGCGAGACAAAAGCTCTGCCCGCCTCAACATCCACACCTGCTTCTCGATAATCCATAAGTTCGCCAAATCGATTTCTAATTTTTAGTTTATTCCCATAACTGTTGACAAACAGCTTTTTTAAGACTAGCCATTCGGCAGCCCAGAAAATAAAATAAAGTTTTGTAAAGTTTTGTAAAGTTTTCGGGAATCACTCAAACGGCTGTAAGCACTGCAAGTAAAGCATTTTATGAGAGAGGGTTCTGAGAAGATGTCATGACGATTTGGTGAAAAGTGCGATCGCAGCGATCCCCAACCGCAAAAGTTTGTGGTAGTCTGTTGCAGTTCGTGAACAACACACAAATTGTGGATCGAGTATGAGTTGTCAAGTGTCAGGGAAGTTTCAGCCAAATTTTTTTGGGGCTGAAGCATTAAAGCAAAAATGCACCCCGATACTTTGCTTTGACTCACGGGGGAATGGCGAAGGGCAAGAGAGAAATCCTTGACGCCCGCCGCCAAACGGCCAATCCTCCAATCTCGGTTGGCAATGGCTCTTCACAAAAATGGACGTATGAAGGAAAAATTTGTTGGTGGTCTACTCGCTGTCCTGTTAGTTCCTGTGGTAGGAACGGCATCCTCTTGTCACGCACAAGCAACAAGTGCCGGCAAGCAAAACTCTCAGGCATCCTCGCAAGTAGTTTCCACCCAACCGTCCCCGCAGTTAAACGCGACTCGGGTCGAAGCACAAAAAGTCGGACAGTATCAGTACCAAGCAAGAGCTGACATTGACCGAGACTCGATCGCCAAAATTCAGCCCCACGAGTTAGGCGGGCGACAAGCAGCGACAGTCTACGTGCGAAACATTCCAGTCATCACATTTCTGAACGCCAGTCCGGAAACAAACACCAAAATCGGAGAAACTGGCGACAGCAAAGTCGGTGCTAGCAGTTCGATGCAAGTAGAGGGCGCCAAAGAAAATCCCAAAGTTGGAAACATTGCCAGCAAATCCAACAACCAAGAACCCGATCCGGTGTGGCGGGCATCGAGCTTAGCAGCAAGACTCAACCAGCTAGCCCGCAACAACATCGATCCCAACAGCATTACCGTTAAGTGGGAAAAAGGCGATCGCTACATTATCCAGGCAAACGGCGAGGACTTGGTAAACATCAACGCCGAAACCATCCTCCCCGACACCACCAGGGACTTTAGCCGAGACGCCCTGCAAGCAACCAATCGCCTCCGCAGGCTCCTAGGCAACGCCCCACCCCTGGAAGAAGTCGCAGGCAAACCCCAACCAGAACCCCCCGTGCTGTCTCTGGGCCCAGTTCAAGTGCGGCTCAGCGGCTGGGCTTCCTGGTACGGCCCGGGATTTGACGGCAACCTCAGCGCCAGCGGCGAGCGTTTCAACCAAAATGATTTGACCGCAGCCCACCGCCATTTGCCTTTTGGAACTAGAGTCATGGTGAGAAATCTCGACAACGGCCGCACCGTAGTCGTCCGCATTAACGACCGCGGCCCCTATGTGGGCGATCGGCTCATTGACTTGTCCGCAGGCGCCGCCAGCGTGCTGGGAATGATGAGCAGTGGCGTTGCCAGAGTGGAAATCGAAGTGATCGAACCGCCGCAGCAAACAACAGTTGGACGGTGAATGCTTCTCTCAGGCAGAATACAAAACTTATCGGAAGTGTAGAAGCCAGAAAGTAGAATAAAACTGACATCTTGCACCATTGTTAGCAACAGGCAAGATGCCTGTTCCACAAAGAGTGAATTTCTTGTGGGGTGGGCTTCTAGCCCAGAAAACGCTTATTGAGTATGGTGCAACATTTCAGATAAAACTGACATCTTGCACCATTCTTTGTGGAACAGGCATCTTGCCTGTTCTTGAGTGTGGTGCAAGATGTCAAGCCGAACAAATTCTGACAAATAAATTCTGCATTCTGCCGAATGCCTTCAGGAGATTCTACCGGTGCGCCTGTTTACTACCATTGCAGCACTTCGCTGCTACTTAAATTTACAAAAGTCTGCTGCACCTCATTTGACAGTCGGTTTGGTGCCGACGATGGGAGCTTTGCACGCAGGGCATCTGAGCTTGATCCAGCGGGCAAGGCAAGAAAATGCGATCGCCCTGGTCACCATTTTTGTCAACCCGCTGCAATTTGGGCCAACAGAAGATTTTCAAGATTATCCTCGGAATTTCGAGCAAGACCGGCTGTTGTGCGAACAAGCTGGCGTTGATGCCATATTTGCTCCCTCAGCAACTGAAATGTTCGGCAACCAAGCGGTCGATTCCTTACGGGATAGCTTCGCCGCGCGTACAGAAACAGAGAAAACCGCCCAAAAACAGATAGAGATTGACCTTTCATCCTTAACTCAAGTAGTGCCGCCGCCGGCGATGACATCGGTTTTATGCGGCAAGTCGAGGCCTGGTCATTTTCAGGGCGTCGCGGTAATTGTGACTAAACTTTTGAGTTTGGTGCAGCCGACAAAAGCTTATTTTGGTCAGAAAGACGCCCAGCAGCTAGCAATGATTCGGAAGCTGGCCTTTGATTTTAACTTGCCTGTAGAGATTGTCCCAGGTCCGATCGCCCGCGAAGAGTCAGGACTGGCAATGAGTTCTCGCAATCAGTATTTAACAGCAGAGCAAAAACAGCAAGCCTCCGTACTCTACCGCGCCCTGCAACAAGCCTCGAAAACTTTTGCTTCAGGCGACCGCACCGCAGCCGCCGCACTCGCTGCAGCCCACGCAGCAGTCGCAGGAGAACCCGCAGTAAAGCTCGAATACGCCGAACTCGTCGATCCCGACACTTTGACGCCCTTGCAGGTTGTGGAAACGGCAGGACTTTTAGCCGTGGCAGCCAGAGTTGGCTCTACTCGCTTGATTGACAATATAATTCTCAGGAACCGCCGGCCCATTGTGGCGATCGACGGCCCGGCGGGAGCGGGCAAATCTACCGTAACTCGCCTTGCCGCAACTGCTTTGAACTTGTTTTATCTGGATACCGGCGCGATGTATCGGGCGCTGACTTGGCTGGCATTGAAAACAGGCACGCCGATTTCCGACGAATGCGCGATCGCCGAATTAATCAGTTCCAGTTATTTGGAATACAACCTCGATCCCGCATCAAAGATGTTGAAGATTAACGGCGAAGACGTAACCGAGGCAATTCGCAGTTTGGAAGTGACATCCCGCGTCTCGGAAATGGCGGCAATTCCCGCCGTGCGGCAGTTTCTGGTGGAGGAACAGCGACGCTGCGGCACAAAAGGCGGAATTATAGCAGAAGGCCGCGATATCGGCACTAACGTGTTTCCCGATGCGGAACTGAAGATTTTTTTGACGGCTTCGGTACAAGAGCGATCGCGCAGGCGGCTGTTAGAACTTAAAGATACCGATCGGGCTAATATTAGCTTGGCCCAATTGGAACAAGACATCGCCCTACGGGACGAAAAGGACAGCACCCGCGAGGTTGCACCTTTGCGTAAAGCGGCCGATGCTGTGGAAATTCAAACAGACAATCTGACTGTTGCCGAAGTTATCGATCGGATTGTCGGCTTGTACAAAGAGAGAATCGACCCTAAAAGTTAATTTTACGACCCTGGGGGCGATCGCCCCTCATATCAAATCCGGTTAAACCAACTTGCACCATTCTCAAGAACAGGCTTTCCGGCCTGTTCCACAAAGAGTAGATTTTCTTGTGGAACAGGCCGGAAAGCCTGTTCATAAAAGGCTTATTGACAATGGTGCAACATCTCAGGTTAAACTCACATCTTGCAGTGTCAGGTAGGGACGCGGGTCGATGCGGGCTGAGTCCTTAAGAATATCGTGCCATGAATCCGATTTGAGCGCCGTCCCCCTGGCTGGGAAAAAAGTTCAACCATCCCGCGTTTTCATGGGTTAGGGCATTTCTGGCGCACAAATCTTAAATTTTTTTATCCGGACGGACTTCCCCACGATCGGTTATTTCCAGTAGCATTTTTACGGGCAGTCCAATTTAAGATTATCCTCTTAAGTGGATTAACTTGATATCAACATAAAATCTCAAATTAACTGTACAAGGTGTGAAGGAGAGAATGACGTGACAAATTTGAAACTGCTGTGGAGGCGGCGAAAAACTTTAATCGTTGCTTTTATGGCCGCCACAGGAAGTTTTTTGCTGGGTGTGACATGGCCGATTAACTTACGGGCAAATCAGCCATTGCAACCGATTCAGGCGCAAGTCTTGGCCGTATCCCAGTCCCAAGAACAACAGCCGATGTCCAATATTAATCAGTTCTCCGAGGCGATCGCCCGTCGAGTAGAATTTTCCCAAAATGCTCTAGCCCAAGTGCAGGCAATCCGATTTCAATCAGCCGTACCGTCGCAGTTTCAAGGTACAACCATTCGTCACGCGAAACTCGACTCCCAGCACAAGGCGATCGCCCTGACATTTGACGACGGCCCCTGGCCGAAAACAACTACACAAATCCTAGATATTCTCAAGGAAAACAATATTAAGGCTACATTCTTCTGGGTAGGAAGATACCTGCAAACTTATCCCGAAATTGGCAAACAGGTCGCAGCAGCCGGTCACGCGATCGGCAACCACACTTGGAACCACCAATACCTTAAGTATAACGAAGACGGTGCCGCTCGCGAGATCGATCGCACTTCATCGTTAATTGAGGAATTAACCGGCGTCCAAACATCGATGTTCCGCCCGCCAGGAGGCATTTTAAACAATGGATTGGCAGCTTACGCACAGAAGAAAAATTATGCAGTTGTGATGTGGTCTGCTGATTCTTTTGATTGGCGCACTCTTACGGAATCTTTGATGGACAACGTGATGAGGCAGGCAAGTTCCGGCGGCATTGTGCTGATGCACGACGGCGGCGGCAATCGAGCGAGAACTGTAAAAGCTTTACCTGATATTATTGCTCGATTCAGAAAGGAAGGGTACATTTTCGTAACAGTTCCCGAGTTATTGCAGATGCAAGAACAAGAGTTAAAACGCCAGGAAACAGCACAAAAATAACAATAGGGAAAAGTGGGACTTTACACCATTTTTCCATTTTTTTTGTAGGTCGATTGCTCGATTTTTCAGAACGCTCGCTATCTTGGGCTACACAAATCGATCGACAATCGCTAGGCTATAACAGAGCATCAGTTTGATCGCGAGTCGATCGCGTACCAGCCATGACCCAAAGTCTTAGTGCGACAGGGTTGCCCCCCGCCTTCCCGGATCACACCCAACTCCCCGAATCAGACGGCACGTTCGTGAAGAACTTCCAAGAACATCCCCAGAGTATCCTGCTCACCGACTCCCTAGAAAGCACACTGCAAACGCTTCACCCCGACGGACAATATGCGATCGGGCAATCGGGCGGCATCTACTGGCGGGAAACCGACCCACCCGAACGCGGAGCCGAAGCCCCTGACTGGTTCTACGTCCCGAACGTTCCGCCTTTGTTAGACGGAGAAATTCGCCGCTCTTACGTGCTGTGGCGCGAGTATATGGTGCCCATAATCGCGATCGAATTAGCCAGTGGGGATGGTTCCGAAGAACGCGACAACACCCCCTTATCTCGTTTGCCAGAAGGTATTACTCAGAAACCAGGCAAGTTTTGGGTATACGAACAGATTATCCGCATTCCCTACTACGCCATCTATACAATTAAAACCAGCCAACTGGAAGTCTACAACTGGGTGAACGCCCGCTATCGCCTGTTGGAACCGAACGATCGCGGACATTACCCGATCGAGCGCATGGGAGTAGAGTTAGGCGTATGGTTCGGCAGCTATCAAAATCAGACACAGCGTTGGTTGCGCTGGTGGGATAACCAGGGGAATTTGTTGCTGACGGGGAGCGAGCAAGCTCGACTAGAACGCCTCCACACCGAACAGGAACGCCAGCGGGCTGAAGCTGAGCGTCAACGGGCCGATCGCGTGGAGCAAACACAACGAGATGCCATCCCCCAACTACTGGCAATGGGTTTAACGTCGAACAAGTTGCCCAGGCGCTTTCTCTGTCGGTGGAAGAGGTGCAGCGATTGGGATAAAGCTCTGCTTCTTTGTCCTTGCTATTGCAACAACTTCTCCATAAATACACAACATGGACTATCGTTGTATCTCTCAATTGGATAAAAGCCAAGCTTCCTATAAAGTTTGAGTGCCTCTGGTTGTCGCTCTTCGTTTGCTAGGTCAAGCCTAATCTTCCGATAACCTGCCGCGAGTGCGAAATCAAAGAGTATTTGAGCCATTTTCCAGCCTAACCCCTGTCCTCGATACTCTTTGAGAAACCACATCCGCTTAAGTTCGCAGATTTCATCATCGAGTTTTCGGATTGCTCCAGTGCCTACAAGCTGCTCACCCTCAACCAATACCAAGAACGTGCCGTTATTGTCGAAATAGTGCGATCGTACATTGTCAATATCAGACATCGAATCATAGCCCCTCAACTCATCCTTGGTTAGTACGCCATGCCAAATTTCTAGACATACCGCAATGACTACTTGCTTGGCTTGTTCAATTTGATATTGCTTGATTGGTTTAATCTCAACCACTTGCTTTGCTTTAAATTGTCACTACATAACCAAACCTAACATTAGTAGAACTTAGGCATAAATATCAAAGAAACCGGGTTTTTCACGAGTGTTAAAATCTCAAATGCAGTATTTCCGTAAAAAACCCGGTTTCTGCGTCCAGGACTAATCAGCTTAACTTTTCTTAACTTTTATTTTCCTACGAACAGAACCTTACTTTTAGCCATATTGCCAATTTAGGCTGGAATCTAACGGCAAATTTTGCAACTGAGAATTCACCCAATTAGCCGCCGCCAAACCCGATCGCAAAGCACCCTCTATTTGACCTTCCCCGCACAAATCCCCGGCACAAACCAGCGGCAAAGTCCCCCCAGCTTCCAAACAAGAAACAGGCAAAGGATTTCGACAAAAAGCATACCGCCAGCGGTGAACCTGCAACCATTCCGGCTGTTTCAGCCAAGGGATTAAACAATCGGAAGCTCGATCGAGCAATTCTTGACCGACAGTTTCCAAATCAGCAGCTTCTAAATAGCGTTCTGCAAAAATTGCGCTGCTGTGAACCACAAACACTGGCTGTAGCGGAGCGAGCCGTTTGCTGCTGTCCAAACCAACCCAAGCTAAATCAGAATTATCGGGAAAAGAAACAGATTTCCACTGCGGATTTAGATTACTTAAATCTTGCTGTTTTGCCGCAGAATAGCCAGCCATAACCGTAATACAAGGGTCGTACTCCACAGAACGCAATTTGTCAAGAAAATCAGGTTTAAAACCAATTTCCAAATTCAAAAACATTAAAGCTTGAGGAGCCGGAATTGCTACTACAACAGCCTTAGCAATCAATTCTTGAGGCGTCTGTAAATTGTCGTCGGTAACTTCCAGAGAAAGATGCCACATTTGGTTATCTGTAGTAGAAATAGCTTGTACGCGGCGGCCGTACCAAATATCTAAATCCTCAGCCAGATACTTACCGATAGCATTCATACCCGCAGGTGCGACATAACAACAACTAGCAATAGGAGAAAGTTTCCCCTGTCTGAATTCCCAGACACTATCAGTCCAGAGTTTGAGGATATCCCGATCGACCAAAACCTCAATTAACCCCTGCACCGCATCCCCCTGCGGTTCCAGATACCGCGCCCCGTGATCGGCCCTAGTGCCCTGTACGCGGCGGGTAGCAACACGTCCCCCCGCGCCGCGAGATTTCTCAACAACAGCCACAGAATAACCAGCTTGACGCAACCGTTGAGCGCAACTCAGCCCCGCCATACCCGCACCAATCACCGCAACATCGAACATAATCAATCAGTCAGCCTTGTGAATCTAAACATCAGCTTAAAGGCTGCGAGCTGAATTTGTACCTTACCGATGAATCAAAAGAGCCGTAGCTTGCGGGGCGGGACGCCATCGCCCTGCACCAAGTAGTAGAATAAAGGACAGCACGAATCCATGATTAAGACCAGATAAAAAATGCCACTGTGGGTAAATCCTAAATCCCAATGGTTGTCTACCAGCAGCAATCTAAAATCTAAAATCTAAAATCTAAAATCGAATAGGGGAGGGCAACAGTCTTGGACGAACTCAGAGCAGCACTCGAATTGACAACAGAAGAAGAATTGCAGCAACTAACAGAACTTCTGTTCAGCCGCAAGTTTAACCCTTTAGATTACGTGCAAACCCCCGCACCGATAGATGTACAAAGTCGCGATCGCCAAGCATGGCTCGACGCCGTAGAACAGCGGTTTCGTTATCTTGCAGCCGACGGGTTGACGGTACTCAGAGGGCGAACCGAACAAGTAACTTACAGACAAGCACTAATTCAAGTTTGTCGCTATCTCAAAATCCCTTATCCCAGACAGTTGTCAACCACCGACTTAGAGGCAGAAGTATTTCTGCACTTAATGGGCCGCGCGTGGAAGCGTTTACCGGCAGACGAACAGCAAGCACTGACAGTGCGCGTACAGCGAGCCATCGTTGATTCTAAACTCTCTGAACCCCTGCCAATTTCTGCTGAAAAAGACCCGCTGGGTTTACTGTTCAAAGGCGGTAGCGCTTTAGCTGTTAGTTCCATCTTAAAACCAATGCTGCTCAAACTAATGGCTAATCAATTTGCGCTGCATTTTGCCACCTATCAAATGGCAAAACAAGGAGTGCTTGCAGGCACTGCAACCGCAGCAACCCAGTTTCAAAATTATGTCGCCATTCAGACGGCGCGGCGCGGTATGGCCGTTAGTGCGGCTCGTTACGGTGCGACGCGGAGCGTGTTTTCGTTGGTCGGCCCGGTGATGTGGACTTGGTTTTTAGCGGATTTGGGTTGGCGATCGATTTCCACGAACTACGGCCGCATTATCCCGACGATTTTTGCCTTGGCTCAAATTCGATTAACGCGATCGGAATGCGTTTGGGAACTAGCTTAACGATGGTAAATTGTATATTTTAGATTTGAGATTGGGAGTGTGGGTGAATATCAAAAATCGGTTGAAATTAGCTGCCAAACAGACAGCCGAAAATCTCAAGTCTCGCCTCCAAAAACATCCAGATCCCCGCCTGCAAATCCCTTGGGATTTCGCTCAAGTGGGGATGCTAATTTTTCCCTTAATTCCGATTTTGGGAGCTTTAGGTTTATTCCTGGGATTGGCAGGCACTTGCAAGCAAAAGTTCCGTCAAATTAGTCGCCGCCCGTTGAATCGAGGATTCGCAATTCTGAGCGCGCTGCTAGTCATCACAGCCGTTTTTGCCCACAACCGCATTGAGGCTTTTGTAGGGTTGTATAATTTCTTGCCGTTCTTTATATTGTTTGCCGCTTTCAGCAGTTTAATTCAAACTTTGCCTCAATTGCGGCAATTGTCTTGGACGATTGTAATTAGTTCAATTCCGGTCATAATTTTAGGTCTGGGACAGCAATTTTTAGGTTGGAGCGGCATCGATCAATTGCAGCCTGTTTTTGGCTGGGTACTCGAACCCCAAGGCAATCCCCCCGGCCGCATGGCTTCTGTATTTATGTACGCTAATATTTTAGCTTGCTATCTGACAATTGCTTTTATTTTAGCATTGGGACTGTGGATGGAAGAGCGAGGAAGAGGGGGAGAGGGGGAGAGGGGGAGAGTGGGAGAAGGGGAGAGTGGGAGAAGGGGAGAGTGGGAGAGGGGGAGAGTGGGAGAGGGGGAGAGGGGGAGAAGGGG
>Ga0209490_10001261_pt1 | contig 24684 bp, 24 predicted proteins | sample MAT06_FD_187209 | JGI IMG/M metagenome (GOLD analysis project Ga0209490, IMG submission 187209) | Freshwater microbial communities from Lake Fryxell liftoff mats and glacier meltwater in Antarctica - MAT-06 (SPAdes) (version 2) | ecosystem: Environmental > Aquatic > Freshwater > Ice > Liftoff... | reverse complement strand
CTCTCTCTAGTATGGCTCTAACATTTCCTTTACTGACATCTTCGCCTAATACCTCTGAAAGTAGTTTCCAGAGTTCAGCAGCAGCAACCCTAACATAACCTTCACTACAATCGCGGTCTTGGGCTACTTTTGCGGCATATTTCCGACCTTGGAGCACTTCTTTTAAAATCGCCTCTTGCAGGTCTTCTAAGTGTTTCCCTGTTTTGGCAAAGACCTTTTCATCTGCAAATCTTAAGACTTCCTTAAGCTCCATAGATCGTGTTTGGGGTAACTTTTACTGATGATAACTTATTTTTTATAACTTTTTACATAACATTATATAACGTTTTGTAAGGTGAGTGGGTGGGCGAGGCAGCAATGGGGTCGTTGTATGATTTTTGGGGTAGAGGTTGGTTGTACTGAGAGCGATCGTGCTACAACCGGGCTTGTCAATATTTCTGGCATTTGCGGGGTGTCTGGGGTAAGTCCCGACAGTTCCAAATGACACGGCTTAGATTTGGGCCGATAATTTAGATGATAGATGATTAGGAGTAAACAATGGCTAAAGATAAAATTGGTGAAGTTAAAACGCCATCCGGTTCTACATACTATGTTTATTGGGACAAAGGTAGTGGCGAAGTATATGTTGGCAGTGAGTCTGCTGGTAAAGCCGACTCAAAGGGTGAGGCTTTGCGTAAAGCTGACTACTACGCAACTACGCTGAGACGAAGCTAATCTAATGCCGTCTAGGTACTTTCCCGTATTGGAAAAAACTACCTCGTCGGCAAATATTAAGATTTCCTAAATACATACACTTGATGAAATCGAGGGAGGGTAAAAATGACAGATTTCAGCTACTTAGACAGGCTGGCAGATCAAGCACAAGATGAAGTAGATAGACTTATTGAAAGAGCTCAGTATTATCGAAACCAAAAGGATACCACCCAAGCTCTCACTAATTATGGAGATGCCCTTAATGCCTATGCTAAGTTTGCCGAACATCGCGCTAATGCAATCAAAGTAAAGATGCCAATTGACATCATTACCAATCCGAGAAACTCCGCACTTATCTATTCTCAGACTCTGTTCTATGTGGGTGACATTTTGGCAGGGATTCGACTATGCTATACCGATTCAGTTACACAAGCATTTATTGAGAATAAACTTCAAGTTATTTCCGAGGCCCTGGCTGAGTATGAGTCTGTCTTTGATACTCAACAGCTTGAAATGTACGCTGGGATAAGAAATATTGTCAATAATTACAAAGAGCATATTGAGAGCAATCGCGAAGCTATTGAAAAACTTAAAAAAACATCTGTCAAAGAGTTAGACGATCAGAAACTCGCCAAAATAAGGTCTGCTCTTGACAAGATTTCCTCAACAGAGGTTTGCCCTGTAACATTGGACTCTACTGGCGCTTGCTTCATTGCCACCGCAGCTTATTCGACCTCCACACACCCAGACTTAGACACCTTCCGTAACTTCCGCGATGAAAGACTCTTAACTAATCCTGTTGGTAAACAGCTAGTTAGTCTCTACTACCAAATCAGTCCTAGACTAGCAAAATATATGGAGACGCAGCCAGCAATTAAGAGTTTTTCAAGACAACAGCTACAGCATTTAGCTGAGTGGATGCGTAGTCAAAAAGTTAAAAATCAGTAAACTAGGGATAAAAGAACATGGAAACTGTTATTATAGCAATTTAGGAGCGAAGGAAGTACGATCGCCCGTTTCTTCCCAAAGTGCACCCTTATCTTCCCAAAGCGCGATCGCCCTTAACTTAATCATAAATTTCTCTCCGGTGTCCAATCTGGTGAATAGTAATCACCCTTAACTCCTCATTAAAAGTATAAATTACGCGATAATCACCCACTCTTAACTTAAAGAAACCTGCCAGATTAGCGGACAAAGGCATAGGAGTAATCTGTTCAAAATTTTCAGCCAACCAATTGATTTTATTGGCTATACGCTCCCGCACCGCCTGAGTCAATCTTTCTTGGTTAACCAGAGCTTCTGCTGTCAAATCAACCGAATAGCTCATTACGATTTCATGCCGAGTTTTTGATAAACTTCCCCAGGTTCGATGCTACTTTCTCCTGCTTGTTTGCGCTTGATTGACTCCAACAATTTTTGCCTGACTTCTTCCTTAACTTCTAAACCGGCATCAGGATCGCCAAAATATTCTTCTAAACACTGTTCAACGGTATGCCGAATTAAGTCCCGCAGTTGCTCAACTGTCATGTCTTTGACTTGCATCTTCATCTCCTAGTATCTGGGATTATCAATAAATAATAGCAACTTTTCATCAGTATTTTCGTTTGAGTTGCTCAACAGAAGTCACCTTACCTGCTGCTACATCCTTTTGGGTTTGATTAAATGCTTCTAGAAAACCGGGAATTTTCAATAATTCCACCGTAGCTTCATTGCTTTCACGTTCTGCTAAATAAGCTAAAAAATCAGCCACAACGAGCAGCCGTTCAGGAGATAAGCTATCTATCGATTGCTTAAGGTTCTGGCGAAGTTCTTGAGTTTTCATAGTTCATAGCTATTGAAAATTATTAGAGCTACCTGCCTGATTATACCAGATAGTCTGAAATTTCGCTCTTGCGATCGACCTTATCTGCCTAAAGTGCGATCGCCCTTTTCTTCCCAAAGCGCGATCGCCCACGGGATAGCTACGCCGATCGCACTATTGGATTATTTACCAATCAGCCGATCGTACTCTGCGTGCGTGCCAATCCAAAACCACAAAATACCTGTTTCAATTTCCACACCCAACGCCCGATCAGCCTGTCCTGCCCTTACAGACCAATACTTACCAACCTTCTTAAAATGCAAAGAAGGATGAGACGGATCGGCCCTCAGCAACTCATAACACCCATCTGCTGTAGCCTGTACCTTTGAGGGTAAAGCGTTATAACAATCCCAAAATCTTCGAGTAGTATAGTGCATTAAATCTCTCGATAGTTACCACTCTCAAAATCTGCGATCGCTTCTGCTGCTAAAGCATCCAATTTACCCCGCTCAATATCTTTCTCTATCTGAACATCCCATCGTTGGTAATCCAAATTCAAAAACCACTCTAACAACTCTCCAATCTCGTTGGGCGGAAGTTCGAGAATCGCATTTTCTATCTGTTCTACAGTCAACATAGGCTGTCTTAGATTATACTTAATATCGATACGAGCTTTTCTCTGACTTTTATATCATAGCTCTCTGACGGAATTTTTTGCATATCTCAGTTTATCGAGTACGTGAAGCGAAGCTATCCCGTAGGGAATCGCCCTTTTCTTCCCCAAGTGCGATCTACCTTCACTTAATCATAAATTTCTCTCCGGTGTCCAACCTGGTGAATAGTAATAACCATTAACTCCTCATTAAAAGTATAAATTACGCGATAATCACCCACTCTTAACTTAAAGAAACCTGCTAGATTAGCGGACAAAGGCATAGGAGTAATTTGTTCAAAATTTTCAGCCAACCAATTGATTTTATTACCTATACGTTCCCGCACAGCCTGAATCAATTTTTCTTGGTTAACCAGAGCTTCTGCTGTCAACTCAACCGAATAGCTCATTACGATTTCATGCCGAGTTTTTGATAAACTTCCCCAGGCTTTATGCTACTTTCTTCGGCTTGTTTGCGCTTGATTGACTCCAACAATTTCTGCTTGACTTCTTCCTTAACTTCTAAACCAGAATCAGGATCGCCAAAATATTCTTCTAGACACTGTTCAACAGTGTGCCGAATCAAGTCCCGCAGTTGCTCAACTGTCATGTCTTTGACTTGCATCTTAATATCCTAATCTGTGGGATTATCAATAAATTATAGCAACTTTAGGAGTGCCAAACCCAATCAAACTGATTTTAGCTAAAGGGAAGCGCGATCGCCCTTATCTTCCCAAAGTGCGATCGCCCTTATCTTCCCCAAGTACGATCGCCCTTATCTTCCCCAAGTACGCCCTTATCTCCCAAAGTGCGATCGACCTTTCCTTTCCAACACCAGACTAATTCAACTCCCTATGTCAGCGGTTTTCTAAACCGATGTCCATCAGCCTCTACAACTACAAATGCCCCTTTTAGTTCTACTTCAGAGTAATTTTCTATAACTTTTGCTAGTTCGTTGTGAACTTCATTCACTGTTTTAGGTAAAACTCGAAGATAAATCACACCTGTTGCGATCGCCCTCACAAAAACAAGATTTCCGTAATCTCTGTCTCGCGTAACAAGGATACGATTTTCTACTTGCGCTACTCCAAGTATTTCTTCATCACTTGCTTGTGCTAAACCTATTTGAGCAACAATAATTACATCGTGTCCTGCATCAATCAAAAACTTTGTGGTGACAGCATACACATCTTGATCTATCAGAAATTTCATAATTTAAGCTAATGCTAAATGAACATCTTCAGCCGCCACCAGTGCGATCGCATACTGTAGGCACGCCCGAATATCATCCAGTTCCAGATCGGGATAGTAGTCTCGGATAATTTCTGCAAAAGAAAGCCCTTCATTTAGTAATTCGAGAACGCTCTGTACAGTAATGCGCGTACCCGCGATGCAAGGCTTACCGAAGTGAATTTGAGGGTTGACGGAGATCCTGTCCATTTTGACTCCAGCGCTATATTTCTCTTCTATGTTAAGTCATAAGGTTGACGATCGCAACTTGTCTTTTTTCACGCTTCTGGGCGATCGCCCTTTTCTTCCCAAACAGCCTGAAGCTTAGCTATCCCGTAGGCGATCGCACTGCCATCAATTGTAAATTTTTCCTCGCGTTCAAGTCAATCTTTTTCCGCTTCGGACTTGTTTTAGTCGCGCCCCATCTAACACAGGATTGTTGGCAAAAAAAAATCTTTTGGCTCAGAAAATGTCACAACAAAAATGTACATTTGATCGCCTTTTTTTTATTTGTTTTCCTATCGCCGTTTCAACCCCAGCACACTGAGAAAAAAGCTCGACAGAACCATCTGCAAACCGACAGTCAGGCAAGTGAGCGAGGGAATAACCAAACGCAGAGTTTTAGAAGGATCGAGAGAACCAAAAGCTGTTTCGCTCCAGATAGTTAATGACAAAAACGAGCCAACTATTCCAATTAAAATCAGCGTGACTCCGACAATCAATCCTGTCTCTAACGTGACATAGCGAAATATTTTGTTGAGTTTGGGGTCTTCAGGGAGGAATTTCTCGCTGATGGCGAAAAGTTTGGTGAAAAAAGCGAAAGTTACTGCTTGAAAACCGATGATAATTGCGATCGCACCATAAAGCAGCGTGTGCACGTCAAAATTTATACTTCCCACTTTTCTGCTGTCCGGTAACAGCCAAACCACGATAATTAGACCCCAAATCATCAGCGCAGCACCCGGATACAAAAACAGCCACCGGGGACTGTACAGCAGCAAAAATCGGAGGTGCCGCCAGCCATCTCGCCAAGTTCGCAAGTGCGGCGGGCGCGAGCGGCCGTCGGGAGAAAGTACCGTTGGGACTTCAGCGATTCGCAACTTGTACAGAGAAGCTTTGACGACCATTTCGCTAGCAAATTCCATACCCGTTGTTTGCAAGTCAAGTTTCAAAATTGAGTCTCTCCTGAAACCCCGCAATCCGCAGTGAAAGTCGCCGACTGGACTCGCGAAAAATAATTGCCCAACCCATGTCAGCACCGGATTTCCTAAATATTTGTGCAGCGGCGGCATTGCCCCAGGTTTGATGCCCCCTTGAAACCGGTTTCCCATTACTAAGTCGAAACCTTCTCGCAATTTGTTGACAAAAGCGCCGAGGTTTGAAAAATTGTAGCTGTCGTCAGCATCGCCCATGATAATATAAACTCCGCGCGCTGCGATGATGCCTCCCATGAGGGCGCTACCGTAGCCTTTGGCTGCTACGGGCACGACTCTCGCTCCCATTCTGGCGGCGATATCTTGGGAACCGTCAGTGCTGCCGTTGTCTGCTATGATGACCTCGCCGGCAATATCAAGTTCGCGCAGGGACTTCTGCGCCTTCTCGATGCAGATTTCTAAAGTTTCTGCTTCGTTCAGGCAAGGCATGAGTATCGATAGTTCTAGAGTGTATTCTCCGCTTGGATTGGTCTGCTCTGCCATATATTTGTTCCACTCTCGATCGCGATCGACCATACTTGATTTTCCCGTATCTCTGCTTAAAATATTAGTGGTGAATAAAGCCTAGCAAAACTTAATTAAAGTTTTTCAGGTTTTTGGGAACGGCAATTTTTGATTGTACTATAGGTTAGTAAATTTATGAATAGAAGCGTTTTTCTGTTATTGCTTGCTGCTATTTTGTGCGGTGTCGCCGGTCAATTCAGCCTGAAGGCAGGAGCTAAAATCTTAGGGCCCATTGGCGCTGCTAATTTAATGGAAAAAATTATAGCAATGGCTACCCAGCCGTTGATTGTAGGTGGTCTTTCTTTGTATGCAGTTTCTTCGATCGGCTTTATTGTAGTTTTGTCGCGGGAAAACCTTAGCATAGTCTCGCCTTTACTGTCAATTAGTTACCTCTTTACTGTTTTAGGCGGCAAACTTATATTTCACGAGCCTTTGCCGCCGCTGCGGTTAGTAGGCGTGGCGCTAATTATGACGGGAGTAATTTTTGTACTCAGAGGTCAAGTAGGGGGAGTGACTGGGGGCAACTAGCGATCGCTTTTAAGATTGACGCTTGAGCGCTTAATTGATAACTTAGGTAAAAGGGTGTATTTGAGCCTTCTGTTATGAAATAATGCTGCTGTATGTCTAATATTTCTGAGCCTGTGAATCCAAATCAATTATTGAGCGATCGCACCGCAGTTCTTGCTACCATGCACCAAAAAGAACGGGTGATGGCTCCGGTTTTGGAACGAGAATTTGGTGTAAATATCCTAGTACCTGCGGAGCTAGACACTGACACTTTCGGCACCTTCACCAGAGAAGTTAAACGCTTAGGAACACAAATAGAAGCGGCACGCCAGAAAGCACAAAAAGCCCTAGAAATTGCGGGCGAAACTCTTGCCTTTGCCAGCGAAGGTACTTTCGGCCCTCACCCAATGATGCCGTATCTGCCAGCGAACAGAGAAATCGTAATTTTATTAGATCGAGCCAACAATCTAGAATTAATCGGCGACTCTTTCTCGGTTGAAACTAACTACAGTCACCAGTTAGTTTCCAGCATAGAAGAAGCAGATGATTTTGCTAAAAAAGCTGGATTTCCCGAACACGCACTGGTGGTTGTAGTTGGTGAAGCTGCGCTCGGTAACGGCGAAATTGTCAAGGGCATTAGGACAGAAAAACAATTTTTTGACGCTGTGACAGCAGGCTTAAAAAAATCGTCAACTGGCCGAGTTCATATCGAAACAGATATGCGGGCGATGTACAATCCAACTCGGATGAAAAACATCGAAAATGCAACCCTGGATTTAGTTAAAAAATTTAAGCAATTCTGTCCGGAGTGCGGTTGGCCGGGATTCGAGATTGCTGACAGAAAAATCGGATTGCCCTGCGGACTGTGCCATTTTCCGACTCAGCTAGCGCGATCGGCAATCTATAAATGCAAAAAGTGCGGTTATACTAAAGAAAAACTATTTCCCGACGGTCGAGAGACTGCCGATCCTTCCCTGTGTGAATATTGCAACCCTTAGAAAAATAATTGCACAAAAATAGTAAAGTTTGCAACAATATTATTGATAGTTCCCTAATTAAATTCACTAATGATAGCCGTAGAAACAGAACGCAACTGGAAACCCGTTATTAAAGAATTTGAGGCTGTAGTCGGCAAAAACGGCGTAGTACAGCGCCGCGAAGAATTGATTGTCTACGAGTGCGACGGACTCGCCAGTTACCGCCAGCGCCCCGCCTTGGTGGTATTGCCGCGAACTACCGAGGAAGTGGCGCAATTGGTCAAAATATGCGATCGCAACTCAATTCCCTGGGTGGCTAGAGGCGCAGGAACAGGCCTTTCCGGCGGCGCTTTGCCTGTAGAAAACTGCGTGCTGATTGTCACTGCCCTGATGCGAAAAATCCTGAAAGTAGACTTAGAAAATCAGCAAGTAGTCGTGCAACCAGGAGTAATTAATAACTGGGTAACGCAAGCAGTTAGCGGCGCCGGTTTCTACTACGCGCCCGATCCTTCCAGTCAAATTGTTTGTTCGATTGGTGGCAACGTTGCGGAAAATTCTGGCGGGGTTCACTGCCTCAAATACGGAGTCACAACGAATCACGTTTTAGGATTAAAATTGGTACTTCCCGACGGGTCAATTGTCGATATTGGTGGCGAAATTCCCGAAATGCCAGGTTACGATTTAACTGGTGTATTTGTCGGTTCCGAAGGCACTTTAGGCATCGCCACGGAAGTTACTTTGCGAATTCTCAAAGCGCCGGAATCGATTTGCGTTCTCCTAGCAGATTTTTCCAGTATAGAAGCAGCGGGCGAATCGGTTTCCGATATTATCAGCGCCGGCATTATTCCAGGTGGCATGGAAATCATGGACAACATCAGCATCAATGCTGTAGAAGATGTGGTGGCAACTGGTTGTTATCCCCGCGATGCGGCGGCAATTCTCCTCATAGAAATCGACGGTTTAGAAGTGGAAGTGGCCACAAACAAACAGCGGATAGCTGATATTTGCAAGCAAAATGGAGCGCGAAATATCACTACGGCCCATGACCCGGAAACGCGGATGAAAATTTGGAAAGGGCGGAAAGCTGCTTTTGCAGCGGCGGGTCATCTCAGCCCGGATTATTACGTGCAAGACGGCGTAATTCCTCGCACGCAAATGGCTTATGTTTTGAAAGAAATTGAGGGTTTGAGCGAGAAATACGGCTACCGGATTGCGAATGTATTTCACGCGGGAGATGGGAATTTGCACCCGCTGATTCTGTACGATAACTCGGTAAAAGGTGCGCTGGAAAAGGTGGAAGAATTGGGCGGAGAAATTCTCAGGCTGTGCGTGAAAGTTGGGGGAAGTCTTTCGGGGGAACACGGCATCGGTGCTGATAAGAAGTGTTTTATGCCGGATATGTTTTCGGAGGTAGATTTAGAGACGATGCAGTGGGTGCGTCAGGTGTTTAATCCGAAAGGTTTGGCGAATCCTGGGAAGATGTTTCCGACGCCGAAGACTTGCGGGGAAGCGGCGAGGGCTAAGGTTGAAACTTTTAAGAAGTTGGAGGGTGCAGAGGTTTTTTAATTCGCTATTTATGCGGGTAAGGTGAGCCGAAAAGCACCTGACAATTGTCTCTACAATGGGGAGGCAAAGCCTCTAAGTATGCGTTCCTAGCCAGATTCTGGTAACGAGAAAAAACGATTTTTCTCGTTTTTTAGGAGTGTGATCGTCCGGCTTGCTTATAGAGCAAGTTGGTAAGGCCCGCAATGGGGACGCCGTGCTAATGTGCGATCGGCATTTTGATAGTAAATTCCGTGCCCTTGCCCAATTCGGAAGTACAATATAATTCGCCTTTGTGTCTTTCTACAATAATTTGATAGCTAATTGACAAACCCATCCCCGTGCCTTTGCCAATGGGTTTGGTAGTAAAAAATGTATCGAATATGCGCTGCTTGACTTCCTCAGTTATTCCCGGGCCATTGTCGGCAATTTTGATTTCTACAAAATTGCTGGCTACTTCCGTGCAAATCCTAATTTGGCTGGGATTATCTCGCATTTCTTCACAAGTTCGCCTAGTGTTCGCATCCTCTAAAGCATCGATCGCATTGCTGAGAATATTCATAAAAACTTGATTGATCGGGCCGGCAAAACACTCAACAGGCGGCAAATTCCCGTATTCTTTTACAATTTGAATTTGTGGCTTTTCTCCGTTTCCTTTCAAACGGTGATTGAGAATTAACAGCGTGCTGTCAATACCTTCGTGGAGGTTAACGGGTTTCATCTGTGAATCGTCGTGCCGCGAAAAGTTCCGCAGCGACTGAACAATCTGGCAAATGCGGTCCACACCCACGCTCATTGAAGACAGTATTCTAGGTAAATCTTCAGCTAAAAAATCGAGATCATTGTCTTCTCTTTCCTGTTGAATTTCCTTGACTGGATTAGGATAGTGATGTTCGTACAGTTCGAGGTGGTGAAATAAGTCTTGAGTATAATTTTTGAGATGAGCGAGATTGCCGTGAATGAAGCTGACGGGGTTGTTGATTTCGTGAGCGACGCCGGCAATTAGCAATCCCAAACTCGACATTTTTTCGCTCTGAACTAATTGGGAATTAGTGGCTTTGAGTTCCTCAAGTGCTGCTGCTAGTTGAGCGGCTTGTTCTCTGCTTTGTGCTTCCGAATTATGCAAGGCTTCTTCGGCTTGTTTGCGCTGAGTGATGTCTCTCTGTACACCAATAAAATGAGTTAATTTGCCAGTTCTAGCGCGCACGGGAGATATTGAGAAACAATTCCAGAAAGTGGTTCCGTCTTTGCGGTAATTCTTTAATATTACCTTGCATTCGCTCTTTGTTTGCAAGGCTTTGCGAATTATTTCTACTGCCACCGGATCGGTATCACTTCCGTGCAAAAATTGGCAGTTTTTCCCGAGAATTTCCTGCCGCCGATAACCTGTCATGCTTTCAAATGCGGGATTGCAATAAATAATTGGATGTTCTGGGTGAGTGGCGTCAGAAATCGTAACTCCGGTGCTAGTAGCTGCCATAGCCCGATCGTACAACCAAAGCATTTCTTCTGCGCGCTTGCGATCGGTAATGTCCCGCAGCGTAGCTAAATAAGCCATTTCTCCCTCCCATTCCGTTTCCACCACCCGCATTTCTACTACAGCATTTGCTTTGTGCTTGCGAATTGCTTCAACTTCTGTTTGCACGACGCGAGTTCCTGGTGCTTCTGTTTTTCCAACTTGGGGAATCATATCCGTGTCCATCTCAATGTCGCAAGCTGAAGCTTCTACTACCAAATTGCCAAAAAATTCTTGACCGAAAAGTTCCTCTGCTTTGCAGTTAAACAGCGCTTCTGCTGACTGGTTGGCAAAAGAAACAAGTCCTCGTTTGTTGACAATTGCGATGCCGTCGGCATTTTTTTCGATCGCATTCCGAAACCGAGATTCGCTAGCTTTCAAATCCTGTTTTAGCTGTTCCATTGCTCGCTCCATCTCCTGCAATTCGCACAAACTAACACCATAAGCTTCAGAAATGTTAGCCTCTGCCGAATTCTCGGCTATGTTTTGGGGCATCTCTTGATAGTTTGTTCGATCGGTCATGTTTTTAGCAGTTTGTTTCGGGCTACTGTTAATATTACTGAGCTGATTTTCTGGATCGGCTTCTTGAAAAAACATATTTCAACCCTACCAAATTATTTTTGAGATTAAGGTTTCGCTATCGCCCAATTTTCCTGCCAATTTAGGCAGAGCACAATTTACACCCGATGCTAGCACATTATTTTTACAATTAATCCTAAAATATCATTAAAATTCAAGAGCGATCGCCATCGAATTATCTATTACACTCTATTAAGTAGTTTCAATCACATCGGCATTTACCTAGGGAGACGAACTGTGAAGGCGATCGCTCGCTTCAATCCCCCTCGCACGCGACACAATCAGACCCTCGACGCGCAATTTCTAAGTATTTAGAAGCCACTGCCAAGTATAAATTATATGATTTTGACAAAAAATACACTGTGAGGCAAGCAGACTCATATTTATTCGGCAAAAATCATCATAATTACCAATTACCAAATCATGTCCCTGTCGCCAGATTTGATATAAAATATAACCTGTCTATTTTTGCGATCGCAACTTCAAACCAATGGCACGTCTAGCACTTCTGAGCGTATCCAATAAAACCGGGCTAATCGACTTAGCGCGCAGTCTAGTAGAAGAATTTGAATTTGACATAATTAGTAGTGGCGGGACAGCAAGCGCCCTCAAAGAAGCTGGAATTCCAGTCACGAAAGTTGCGGAATATACTGGTTCTCCCGAAATTTTGGGCGGGCGAGTCAAAACACTTCATCCGCGAATCCACGGAGGTATTTTAGCGCGGCGGGATGTACCGCAAGATATCGCAGATTTAAGTGATAATCAAATTCGGGCGATCGATCTAGTTGTCGTCAATTTGTATCCCTTTGAACAGACAATTGCCAAACCAGGAGTTACTCTAGCAGACGCAATTGAGCAGATAGATATCGGCGGGCCAGCAATGTTGAGAGCTTCCGCCAAAAACCACGCTCATTTGACAGTTTTGTGCGACCCAGAACAGTACAATACTTATTTAACAGAACTGCGGGAAAATGGCGGTGAAGCATCCTTGAAATTCCGGCAAAGATGCGCGCTGGAAACCTTCAAACATACAGCCAACTACGATCGCGCGATCGCAAATTATCTCAGCAGCCAATCCGCTGAAGAATCTTCGCTACCACAGCAGTTTAATTTATCAGGAAAAGAGTTGCAAACTCTCCGCTACGGCGAAAATCCCCACCAAGCAGCCACCTGGTATCAAAGCGGAACTACACCGACAGGCTGGACGACTAGCACCATCCTGCAAGGCAAAGAATTAAGCTACAATAATTTAGTAGATTTAGAAGCAGCAAGGCGGCTAATTGTAGAATTCCCAGAGACTCCCGCCGCCGCTATTCTGAAGCATACAAATCCTTGCGGCACAGCCTTGGGAAAAACTATTTCTGAAGCTTATCAAAAAGCCTTCGACACGGATTCCGTCTCAGCTTTCGGTGGAATTGTCGCCCTCAACCGCCCGATTGATGCTGCTACCGCAACGGCGTTAACTAAAACATTTTTAGAATGTATCGTCGCGCCGGGGTGCGAACCAGAAGCGGAAGAAATTATCAAGAAAAAGGCGAAAGTGCGAGTATTAATTTTGCCAGATTTGACTCAAGGGCCTCCACAAACTGTTAAAATAATTGCAGGCGGTTTGCTGGTGCAAGACTCAGATAATATAGTAGAAGAAACTAGCAAATGGCGGATTGTTACCGAGAAACAGCCGACTGCTGAAGAGTGGGAAGAATTGCTGTTTGCTTGGAAAGTAGCGAAACACGTCAAATCAAATGCGATCGTTGTGACGCGCGATCGCACTACAATCGGTGTGGGCGCCGGACAAATGAACCGCGTGGGATCGGTTAAACTAGCATTGGAACAAGCGGGAGAGAAGGGTAAAGGAGCGATTTTGGCTAGCGATGGCTTCTTCCCCTTCGACGATTCGGTAAAAACGGCTGCTGAGGCGGGGATAATTGCGATCGTCCAACCGGGAGGAAGTATGCGCGATAAAGATTCCATTGAGGCGGCTAACCAACTCGGAATCACAATGGTTTTCACCGATATCCGCCACTTTTTGCATTAGGAATAATACCTAGCAATTCTCAATTGTGTATCATAGGGTAGGGATACAATAGTGTTCGGGGGTGTCAATAAGCGCCTAAATTTTTTGTATCCCTCGTTGATAGCAGAGTCTCGATCCCCCTAAATCCCCCTTAAGAAGGGGGACTTTGAGAAGACTCATTTCCCCTCTTAAGACTGGAGACTTTGAGAATACTCTTATCCCGTCTTAAAACGGGAGACTCTGACACTCTTATCCCCTACTAAGACGGGAAACTTTGACACTCTTGTCCCCCCCTTTTTAAGGGGGTTAGGGGGGATCAAAAAGACTGTGACACCAATCAAAACTGTTATATTCTAACTACTTCCCAGGTGCGTCCTTAAAAAAATATGACTTACACTCAACAGCAACTAAAACCCCAAGACATAAAAGTTAAAATCCTGCTTACTGGCGGACATCAGTGCACCGTCATTCTCAAATCCGACACACCATTATTGCACAGCCTTGTCAAAACATTAGTCGATCGCACGCAAGCAACAGTAGGTTTTTCCACCTTATTTCAAATCCCTATAGACGGAGGTCGTTCCGCCCTTTCTTTTCCCGGCGAAAACCTAGTCGGATTAGTCACCGAACCCCCAATTTACTTGCAGGAAATGCAACCGCAGCAGCCTGCAACTCCCGTAGAAATTCCCGCCACAGAAATTCCCGCCCCAGCGCCGCCTGTAAATGACGATTTAATATCTCGCTACGCCCAAATAGACAACTTTTTGACACCTGCAGAAAAGAATAAACTCATCAAATATGTCTTAGCAAAAGAATCAGAATTTGTGAGTACCAGCACCTCAACCAATGCGGAAGATTACCGCCGTTCGATGGTACTCCACTCGTTCCCCGAATTTTCCGAATTGATGGTTAATCGCATCAAAGCAATTCTCCCCGACGTGCTGCAAAAATTAAATATTCCCTCATTTCCGCTTGGTGAGATAGAAGCTCAGTTAACCATGCACAATGACAACAACTTTTATAAACTTCACAACGACAGTGGCTCGCCAGATACCGCAAGCAGATTTTTTACTTACGTTTACTATTTCTATCGAGAACCCAAGGCTTTTTCAGGCGGCGAATTGCAGATTTATGACAGCAAAATCGAGAACAATTTTTATGTAGCGGACGAGACATTCAGAACCGTTGAACCGCGCAATAATAGCATTGTATTTTTCCTAAGCCGCTATATGCACGAAGTTTTGCGAGTTAGCTGTCCCTCGAAGGCTTTTGCTGATAGTCGTTTTACTATTAATGGCTGGGTGCGTAAAGCGGATTGAGACAAGATTTGCGGGTTAAGTTGCATATCCCCAAGCCGGACACGTTATTACCCAAGATAAGACGGCGGTTGAAACCGCGCCTACACAAACAAAACCCGCCGACGCGGGTTGAAGAATGGATGGTTAACATGATGTTTTTTTCTTGACACCGCATTTTCTTCAGATAAGACGGCGGTTGAAACCGCGCCTACACAAACAAAACCCGCCGACGCGGGTTGAAGAATGGATGGTTAACATGATGTTTTTTTCTTGACACCGCATTTTCTTCAGATAAGACGGCGGTTGAAACCGCGCCTACACAAACAAAACCCGCCGACGCGGGTTGAAGAATGGATGGTTAACATGATGTTTTTTTCTTGACACCGCATTTTCCTCAGTCCGCGGAGGCGGACTTCGTTTGTATAGACGCGGTTTCAACCGCCGTCTGCTTGGTTTGTATAGGCGCGGTTTCAACCGCCGTCTTATCTAACTCCCGTGATGCGATATTTACTCCAGTGCTCCCGTACTTTTCAGCAATTTCACCACACTCGAATAACCTTTAAACTCTGCCAGCATTAAAGCTGTATAATTTCCCGGATTTTTGTGGTTTATTTCTGCACCAGCAGCGATTAAAATTTCTACTGCATCAGCATAACCCCGATGTGCGGCCCACATTAAAGCGGTGGCGCCCGAATCATCCAGCAAGTTGACATCGGCACCTTTTTCGACTAATAATTGGACGATCGCAATATAACCGCGATCGCACGCCTTCATTAAAGCCGTTTTCCCCAAATCCGCTGGGACATTGGGATCAGCACCGCCGTCAAGCAAAGCTTTCACCGTCTCAGTATGTCCGTGAAACGCAGCCAGCGTCAAAGCCGTCTCCCCAAAGTTTTTAGCATTCAGGAAATCAGCCTTATTTGAGTTTACTTTTTGCAGCAAAGCCGATACGATCGCACTATGGCCGTGAACAGCCGCCACCAGCAAAGGCGTATCACCCAACCGATTTCTCGCACCGACACTAGCACCTCGGTTTAAGAGCAATTCCACCACATCTTCGCAGCCTTCAACCACCGCAAAATTCAACGCAGTTTCATCATCTTTATCCTTAGCGTTGATATCCGCGCCAGCATCGAGTAAGATATGTGCGATCGACGCATTTCCGCCAGCAGCAGCGGCCATCAAAGCCGTGCCCCCATCTCCATTTTTCACATTCGCATTAGCACCCGCAGCAAGCAAAATTTGCACCACATCAGTATTGCCGGAATCTGCAGCCAAAGTTAAAGCAGTTTCGCCCTCTTTGTCGCGAATTTCGACATTAGCACCAGCAGCCAATAGCGCCTCGACAACAGCCAAATTTCCCACCGTCGCAGCTAGCATCAAAGCAGTTTTGCTCTCTAGATTTTTAACATTAGCATCCGCGCCGCAATTGAGCAAAATTCGCACAATTTCAGCGCTACCTTGACGCACAGCTAAAAACACCATAGAATTGTCAGCAACCGCACCCGCATTTACCAAAGCTTTAACAACAGCTAGATGACCGGAGAAAGCAGCTATTTTCAGAGCAGAATCTCCATCTTTATCTCGCACATTTACATCAGCATTAGCATCAAGTAACATCCGCACAACATTGATATCGCCCTTGAGAGAAGCCGCCATCAAAGCCGTACTTCCATCATCATTTTTAGCATTAACATCAGCACCAGCAGCCAGCAACAGCCGCACAGAGTCAGCCTGTTTGTGAGCCGCCGCCAGCATCAAAGCCGTTAGCCCAAAACGCCTGCTCACCTGGTTGACATTAGCGTCATTGTTTAGTAGAGTACGCACGATTTCTGTATAGCCCTTTTGGGCAGCAAACATCAAAGCCGTCGTCCCCTCAGAGTCTTTGGCGTTAGCGTCAGCCCCCTTAGCGAGTAAAGCTTGGACGTGAATAATGTTACCAGTCTTGGCAGCTTGAATCAATACAGCGTTTTGTTTAGTGGCAGGCATAATAGTCTCTCATACCGTATATTTTTACCGTCGCATGAGACGGCATGACTGGTATGCTAAGTTTTATGAAGTAAGTTGAAAAATCCTGAGAACACCATGAATCTCGAAATTCCTGAGTCAGTAAAAGTTTGGAGCCAATTCTTCCACCCAGTTTTAATGTGGGTATTGCTGGCAATCTCATTCTATGCTTTGTATCTCGGCGTTCAAATCCGCCGTACCAGAAGTGCCGAAGGTGAGGTCAAAAAAGAGTTAATTAAGGGCAAATTCAACATTAAGCATCACCAGATGGGCTCTTTGCTGCTAGCCTTAATGGTAACAGGTGCGATCGGCGGAATGGCCGTCACCTACATCAACAACGGCAAACTATTTGTGGGATCCCACTTGCTAGCCGGCTTGGGAATGACCGCAATTATCGCGATTTCAGCCTCGCTTACACCGTTGATGCAAAAAGGCAATGATTTGGCCAGATACAGTCACATCGTTCTAAATGTCGCGCTATTGGGGCTGTTTGGCTGGCAGGCGGTAACAGGTGTGGAAATCGTGCAAAGGATTATCAGTAAAATGTAACAGTTAAAGTACGATTCAGGACTTGCGCGCGGGTGTCCAGAAACCGGGTTTTTCACGAAAAGACGTGTTGTAGACGTAAATTCTGCTAAAAACCCGGTTTCTTTAATCGTAACAGTAACTGGTTCCAAGGCTCTGCCTTGGAATCCATATCTAGAGGCTCTGCCTCGGCACAGGATTAAGGAGGCAGAGCCTCCGAATATGCGTTACCAGGCAGAGCCTGTTAACGAGTAGTTTAACGGTTGAATAAACAACCCTCTCTTTTACTCTTTCCCAACAGTCGCAAAGTGCGTCGCAATGACATTATCGATGGAATTCATAAATTTTCATAGCGACGCACCCTACAAAGAATCAAAGCCATGCTAGAAACCCTCATCAAGTATTTTGTTTTCGCCACAAAAGGCCACATTACAAAAACGCAATTAATCAAATTTTTGTATTTAGCCGACCTTTATTCTGTCAAATGGACAAACAAACAGCTTACAGAGCTAAATTGGCGTTATTATCACTATAGCCCTTGGAACGAAGACATCATTGTTGCCTTAAATCAAATGAATGGCAAAACAATTGTGCAAGAATCTGTGGGAGAAACCATATTTATCCGACTTGGTGCCGAAGCAGGTAATGTCGATGATTTAGAATTACCTGTAGGACTAAAACTAATGCTGGACAACATTCGGAGAGAATGGGCAGGATCAGGACAGGAGAAAATCCAGAAGTTACTAAAGTATGTGTACAGCACTGCCCCAATGATTGAGGTTAAAGATAGCCATCAACTAGAGCAAGTAGTGAGGCTGAATCTTCAGACAGAAAGACAAAAATTAATCAGTGAATTAGGGTAATAACGTGGCTGGAAAAACACCTCGTCAAGGTTGGATTTATTTAGTAAATGCCCAGAAAGTATCTCTTCGTTGCCAACACAATCACAATCACGTTTATGATTTAAGTAAACCAGGGAAGATGGAATGCAAGACTGTTAATTGCACCCTGATAATTAATTCTAGTAGGATTTTGCGGGGAGAGCATCATTATCTATTTTGGACAAGCGACCAATTTCAAGATGACTCTGAATGCCTACAAACTTTTACGGTGATTCCCTTAACCTTCCAAGAAACCTGTAAAGGTTTACCAACAGCGTATCCGATTAACTCGACCAGCAAAAATGGTCTTGATAAGAATTCATTAGCTTTAGTGCATCAGATATGTACTGTTGATGCTAATTGTTTTAAGGACTCGCAAGGGAATTGGTTTGAGCGAGTTGGACAAGTGGATAAAGGAGATAAGGAGTCGATAGAGGAACGTTTAAGGTATTTTTTTAATCTTGGGGATAATTGTAGTGATGATTGGTTGATGAACAATGTGTCTGTGGAAGTTTTAGAGAAAGTTTTTGATTATTTGCCGAAGGAGATGACGAAAAATATTGATTTAGAAAAAGTCATAAGTGATCTCGAATTATGGTGAGATGCAGACGGCGGTTGAAACCGCGTCTATACAAACGATGTCTGCCTCCGCAGAATAAAGAGAATAAGCTAATTTAAACAACCCGGTATTCAACCCGCGGAGGCGGGTTTTGTTTGTGTAGACGCGGTTTCAACCGCCCGGTATTCTACCATTTATCTGATTGCTATTATTTGCATCTTTGGGCTTAATTTTGCGAGTCAACCGCCAAGTACCCAAGCCAAAGCCTGCGCCGAATAATAAACTGAAGAAGAGAGATAATACAAAGGGATGCGGTGGTAAAGATGTAGAAAAAGGTGCAATTGGAACTTGCGTTATCAGAGGATAGCTGCTAGCAATGATTCCGGCTACACCGATGCCTGCACCGATGCCTGCACCTACCGATTGAATCGTGTTTTGCAATTCGCTATCGCTTTTTCTTTCCGCTAGCTCAAACTTTGCTTGTTGTTTTTGACCGTCCAATTCGACAATTATTCGGATAGTTTCAATCATCTGTTGAAACAATTGCCGTCCTGCGGTAAGATAACTCATGTTGACTTTAATCTGTTTCTGAAATATCCGGCAACTCCCGCTAAAGAAATCTCGGATAAAATCTAAGTTATCTGTTTCTTCGAGGCTGTAACTGACAAGTTGTTTGCGCCAGTAAGTATAATTGTCAGCATTCGTTTCAATTGTAGTCAGGTGAAGTTCTATATCTCGCAAATAGCGGGCATACTCAAACCCGATTTGGGGAAGTTGAATTAGCCAATTTTCTAGTTGTTTCAGTCGCTCTTTTGGCTCAGATTTTAAATTGCTAAACTCTTTCACCTTGTCTTCTAATTGGCTGTAGAGTTTCCTCGCTTCCTCGTTGCAGCGCTGCGCTTGGTAATAGGCGTAAATGATTTTAGTCCGACAGCATAACAAATTGAGCAGCGGATTATAATAATCACCACTATTCTCTAACTCTGAAGTTTTTTCATCTGTATCTAACCAGACTAGAATATGGCAGTTTAAACTCGGATTTTCTTGAGCATTGTCAAATTCAAAAATGGGACTGCCGAGAAGTTTTCCCTCTTCAATCAAATAGGGTTTGGGCTGGTTTTGTACATTTTGAAACAAAGCTTCTACACAAGCTATTGCTAATTCTTTATAATTACCAGAAAAATCAACTGGTTTGGCAAATAATACCAACGTTTGTCCCAGTGATGCTTGGATTTTATTCGGTAGCAGACAACCTTGAAAATTGAGATTGTTTAGTTGGTTGATTTCTAGTGTATCTGTGGCAAGCAGCGTCAAGTCAAGGGCGTAAGTGTCGTGCAGTTGCACCGGATAAATTCCGCCTTGCAGCGAGACTTTGTCTGGTTGGCTGAGAGTCGTAAATGATAGGATTCTATCACCATCTGACTGATAAAGTTCTAAATAGTCGCTTTGTTGGCTATTTTGGCTTTTTGTGTTAGCAAGATGTTCTGGTAAAGTATCGAGTTTTGGATTGGTTTGCAGCAGGTTTCCCAAAGCAACGCATTGATGCCATAAATAGTCTGCATTATCTACAGTTTGTTGGTCGCCTTTGGCAAGGTTGTTGCACAATTGAAAGGCAAACAGTGTTAGTTTAGGGTTGGCAAGTTTGCCTGTCAATTGAGTGCTATTCATCACCTAGAGCCTAATAGGGTTTCGATAAGACGGCGGTTGAAACTAGGTTTATACAAACGATGTCCGAGTTCAGAGGGACTAAAGAAAATAAGCTAATTTTAACCGCCCGGTATTCAACCCGCGGAGGCGGGTTTTGTTTGTGTAGACGCGGTTTCAACCGCCCAGTATTCTATTTTGACTGGTTGGGAAAACTTTCTTGGATGGCATTTAATAGCGTTTCTTTGGCAGCTTTGGGAGGTGAAGACTTTGGTGGAGGATTTATTTTTGTGCTTCCGGGTAGGCGATTCTCCGTTGATTTGGTTGCTACTGGAAACAACTCTTTGCGAGTCTGGCGTAATGCTTGTTGAATGTCGGTGTACTTTGCACACCATTCAATGATATCATCAGAAAGTTCATCCTCTGTTTCTCGGAAAGTATCTTTTGCTTGATTAAGGTCTTCATGCCTATTATCTATCAAAAACAGGGGTTTCTGATTTTTGATGAGGTGTATGAATGCGTTGATGTTTTTCTGATTATTTTCCAGCATAATTATTTGATTTTTACTGACCAGTTGCACAAAATGCAGCCCAATGATAAGGCGATTGAAAAGGTGGTTGTTCTGTGGAGTCTAACTCATCAAGCATATCGTATAGATCCTCTTTTAGGGAGGGACGTATCGAAAGTTTGCTTGTCCACTGTTGTAACTTTTCTACCGTAACATCCCGCAGCCAAAGTTGAGCTTTGTTGAGGGCAAGAGCGACGCTTAACCCGGCTTTGAGATTCTGATAAAATTCTATCATCAGCAGTGAAGTAGACACATCATTCACAGTCCAAAGTGTCGGTACTACACTGGAACTGCCGGCCACCAGGAAACCGCTAGGCAAGCTGATATATTCATCGCTAATGCTGTTAAAGTCGCTGATGCCGGTTTCGCAGGCGGAGAGGACTACTAGGCGACATTCTCGGAAGTCGAGGGCAAAGATGTCTGCTAAGGTGAGGCATTTGTCAAGGTCGAGAATGTTGCCATTTTGTAATGATTGATAACGGTTGGGATTTGATTCTGCTGGCGCTGGCGGGAGTAATTCGCTGTCGGCTAGCAGCAATGCTGATAGCAAAGGTTGCTGAAAGTTAAAGTAGCCGTGACAGCTAAAGTGGGCGCAGTGGGCGATGCGGAGGCGGTTGTCATTTATGGCTGATTTTATGGCATTATTTTGGATGAGAATATCTTGATTTTCGGGTAGGAAATTCTGACGGATGCCTGGTACTTCTATATCGGTAAACGGCAGGTTTTCGTTGGGATTTTGGACGGCAAATAGGTGTGTGAAATTGGGGCGTTCTCGCCTTTGTGCCTGTTGCAGGAGTTGGCAACTGGGGGCGTAGCGGACACTTTGTTTGAAGCAATCTAGCAGGCAAGGATTAGTGGGTTCTGGAGACGGGGTTTCTGAATTAAACCGCTGCCAGGTTTCACTGCTAACTGGCAAGGCGTGAAGGGGGAAAAGGTGCAGGAAGCGATGGGGGATTAGAATTAGTTGACTGCACTGTTTGGGAACCCTCCCCAGAAGATCGTTGAGATGAAAAATATCAGCTAGACTTTGGATGCGGGAGGCTAGGTTTTGCTGCCATTGAGTTTTGTTTTCTTGGTAGTCTTTCAGATACTCGTTACTCCAATTTACCAAGGCTTTAAAGTCGGCTTTTGAAGATTGCCAGACTATCGGAGTTGGTGATTCTGGGGTGATGATGAAAGCAAAAAGTCTCTCGCTTATAATGTACCACTGAAGGATAGCGGTGTTTTCTGATGTGAGGGATTGAATCTCGCTGTAGGAGATGCCTTTAACTTCTTGGGTGAGTGCGAAGTCGGGGTCAATGGGTTTGATGTCGCGGGCAATCAATTCATTTAGTTGTTGCCGCAATTGGGTTAGATTGGTTTGATCGCGAATGGTGATTTGTAGGTTGTCAATTTGGGGGCTGCGTTCTCCCGATATCGTACCGCCGTTGCTGTTACGATTTGTCTGTTCGATTTGCACTCGTCGCTGTTCGGCATCAATTTCTCGACGCAGGCGCGAGAGTTCGTTGAGAACGGTTTCGGGAATGTCACCTTTGGGGTAGAGGTCGCGGGTGGCGAGGAGTTCAACTAAGTTGCGGGCTTTGCTGCGTTCGGCGTATTCTATGGCTGCGGTGTAGTTTTTTAGTTCTATGCAAACTTCCACCATACTTAGATAAAGTTTATTCCATTCTTCGGCTAATTTCTGCTTAGTTTCATCGCCAGAATGAATCTCATTTCGGAGTAATTCTACGGTGTTAATGGCCTCAGCAAAAGTATCGTGGGCTTGCTGCAAGTTGGGAACTTTTCGATAGGCACACCCCAAATTCAATAAGGTTTCAGCATGACTTTGCGGGAAAGCCTCGCGGGTGCGGACTTCGAGTGCTGCGGTGTAAGATGTGATCGCCAGTTCCATATTATCTGCTTTCTCTCCCCTGATTCTGTTACTGTAGGCTGCTCCCAGATTATTTTGCATCGCTGCCCATTTTTCGGGAAAGGCATCGCGGGTGCAAACGGATAATGCAGCGGTGTAAGATGCGAGTGCCATTTCTATATTCTGTGCTTTTTCTCCCCTGATTCTGTTACCGTAGGAAATTGCCAGATTATTTTGCGTCATTGCCCAATCTTCGGGAAAGGCTTCGCGGGTAAAAACTTCTACTGCATCTTTGTAACACCGAATCGCCATTTCAATATTCTCTATTTCAATATTCTCTGCCCTCTCTGCCCTGATTCTCTTACGGTAGGCTTCTCCCAGATTATTTTTCGTCCTTGCCCATTTTTTGGGAAAGGCATCGCGGGTGTAAACGGATAATGCAGCGGTGTAAGATGCGAGTGCCATTTCGATATTCTGTGCTTTCTCTCCCCTGATTCTGTTACTGTAAGCCATTGCCAGATTATTTTGCGTCTGCGCCCAATCTTGAGGAAAAGCATCGCGGGTGCGGACTTCTAGTGCCGCAGTGTAAGATGCGAGTGCCATTTCGATATTCTGTGCTTTCTCTCCCCTGATTCTGTTAATATAGGCATTTGCCAGATTATTTTGCGTCTGCGCCCATTTTTCGGGAAAGGCTTCGCGGGTGTAAACGGATAATGCAACGGTGTAAGATGCGAGTGCCATTTCGATATTCTGTGCTTTCTCTCCCCTGATTCTCTCACTGTAGGCAATTGCCAGATTATGTTGCGTCATTGCCCAATATTCGGGAAAGGCATCGCAGGTGTAAACGGAACTAGCAGCAGTGTAAAATGCGATCGCCATTTCGATATTCTGTGCTTTCTCTCCCCTGATTCTGTTAATATAGGCATTTGCCAGATTATTTTGCGTCATTGCCCAATCTTTGGGAAAGGCTTCGCGGGTGCGAACTTCTAATGCAGCAGTGTGAGATGCGATCGCCATTTCGATATTCTGTGCTTTCTCTCCCCTGATTCTGTTGCTGTAGGCTTCTCCCAGATTATTTTGCGTCTGCGCCCATTGTTCGGGCAAGGCTTCGCGGGTGTAAACGGAACTAGCAGCAGTGTAAGATGTGATCGCCATTTCGATATTCTGTGCTTTCTCTCCCCTGATTCTCTCACTGTAGACAATTGCCAGATTATTTTGCGTCATTGCCCATTGTTCGGGCAAGGCTTCGCGGGTGTAAACGGAACTAGCAGCAGTGTAAGATGCGATCGCCATTTCGATATTCTGTGCTTTCTTCCCCCTAATTCTGTCACTGTAGGCATTTGCCAGATTATATTGCGTCATTGCCCAATCTTCGCTCCCCGGTGCCCGATTACTTAAAACTATTTGATAACCTGTGATCGCAATTTCAATATTATTCGATCTTTTCCCCAGAGGAAAGTCACTAATATGAATACTCAAATTTTCAATAATGGCGACAATATCTCTAGTTGCTTCTGGCTCTTCGGCAATGAAATTTAAAATCTCAGCAAAACGGGTATTAAGCAGACGTTGCCGTTGCGCTAACAGCGGGTAAATTACCGCCACATCGCTATTGCTATTTAGTTCTGCTTGCAATAATTCTTGTATAAACTCTAAATACTCTTGTGGATTTTCACTCTCAGAGTTATCGCTATCTCCCCGATCGTTCATCCAAAAATTCCCTACCTGACTGGCAAGATTTAGCAAAAAATCAGCCGCATTCTGCTCTCCTTGCTGTGTCAGATTTGCCACTACTGCCTCGCAAACTTGCAGAAACCCAGCATCCAGCAATTCCAAGTTATCCTGTAAAATCTGCGCTTCCTCACCGCTGGGACAACTCAGCAGTTGTTGAATCAATTGCAGATAAGCAGAATTGCCGTCTGCATTCTCTCCCTGCCTCTGTTCCGCCAAAGCTTGACTAATTTGCCCCGCCAATTGCTGCAAAAAACCCGCATTTTTTTCGCCATCCGCCGCCATCCGACTCGCCACTTGCTGCATCACTTCAATCAAGCCTGAGTCAACAAACTCAGAGTGCTCCTGCAACAGTTCCCCCTCTTCCCCAGCCGGACAACTCAGCAGCAATTG